>Ga0247727_10000551_pt1 | contig 91829 bp, 75 predicted proteins | sample WisWelCaveWW1625_FD_202498 | JGI IMG/M metagenome (GOLD analysis project Ga0247727, IMG submission 202498) | Biofilm microbial communities from Wishing Well Cave, Virginia, United States - WW16-25 | ecosystem: Environmental > Aquatic > Deep subsurface > Groundwater > Cave microbial mat | place... | reverse complement strand
AGAAACCGGGAGTTTGGGAGGCTTGACAGGTCTTCATGCGGCAAATTCTATCAGCACCTTTTTCCCAGGCGCCTGGTTTCGTTCTTCTCCGTCATTTTTTGCTGAGTTACCGGAGGTGCCCTTATGCTGTTCACACCCGGCCATCTGACCGATGTGGCCAGCAACAGGTTCACGGTGCTGCATGGAACGCTCGCCAAAGATCGCGCCCGGTTCGAGGCGGTGAAGATCATCACCTACCGCAACTATGGATCGGGGGGACGATTGCTCGCGGGCGAAGGCTCCGGCCGGCTCCTCCAACGGGACGGTAAACTCTCGCTGGAGTACGAACCCGGCAAGTTCGTGGACGTGACGCTCGCCGGGAACCATCAAATCTTAGTCGCCCACAAAGTCCCTCCCGGCGACGTGACGGCGAACAAACCCGCCGACCTCTACGGCTACACCCTCGAATCCGACGGCGACATCATCGCCACGTGGCTGACGATCCATCTCACCGCCGACCAAGCCCGCGCGCTCGGCAAGCTCTGAGCACGCCGGGAAGTCTGTTCGGAGATAGTCCATCTCACCGCGGCGGAAGTCTGCGCGCCTGGCAACACGCCAAGCACAGCACGGTTTACAAGGGAAAGACAAAGTGAGCGGAAGTTGCCTTGCGCGGGCCCAATCCTGCGGTCAAATTAGGGCATTGCCACCAGATGAATGAAAATTGAGATCGATTCCGCAGTCAGAGAGACGCTGCTTTATCACGAGCAGACCAAGCATCATTTTCATCGTTATGCGAGGTTCTCCGGTTTCCTGGACTGGGCCAATCAGCCGAATCCCTTCCGTTTCTATGAGGGAGTGACCGCGGTCAGGCTTCCGTTGCTGCAACAAGACCCGGCGAGCGAGCACCTGGCTCTGTACGAACGGAGCCGCAACGCTTTCCAGGATTTTACGCACGAAAACATCGGCGCCCTTCTTGAGTTGTCGCTCGGGCTTTCGGCGTGGAAGTCCATTCCGGGAAGCACATGGTCTTTGCGGATGAATCCTTCCAGCGGCAATCTTCATCCGACCGAAGCCCACCTGATCCTGCCGGCTCAGCCCGGAGTCACCGCTGGCATCTTCCATTACAACTCTTTCCTGCACGCTCTGGAACCCAGAGCCGAAGTGTCCGAACCGCTTTGGCGGCAAATCAAAGAGCATCTTCACACGGATGGATTCCTCGTCGCCTTGACCAGCATCTTCTGGCGGGAAGCATGGAAATACGGTGAACGGGCTTTTCGCTACTGCCAGCACGACGTTGGACATGCCTTGGCGGCCCTCAGCTTCTCAGCCAATCTGCTCGGCTGGAAAGTCACCTGGCTGGACGCGTTGTCTGACCGGGAGATTGCGAGCTTGTTGGGCTTCGATCAAACCCAGTGGCCGAAGTTCGAGTCGGAGCATCCTGAGGCGCTGTGTTTCGTCCACCGCAGCGGGGAGCAGCGGATCCCGCGAGATCTGCCGACAGAGATTGTATCGGAGTTTTCAGGGCTGGAGTTCCAGGGAACGCCCAATCAATTGAGCGAGGATCATGTGGATTGGGAAATCATTTCGCGCGTGGCTGAGGCGACCGCAAATGTAGGGCAGGCTTCCAGCCTGCCGGTTCACGGGGCGTCCTCGCCCCGTGTTTCTGGCGGCAGGATGCCGCCCGAACTGGCAGACAAGATGTCCACCCCACATTTTCGAACAGGTTCTAAAACGACACGGCCGTTTTACGCGCCGATGGCCCAATCAGGAATCGCTGCCGCACAAATCATTCGCCAAAGAAGAAGCGCGGTGGCCTTCGATGGGGTCAGCCGCATCACCAAAAACCAGTTTTGCACCATGCTGGACAAAACCCTTCCCCGCGACGCCTGCGCGCCGTTCGATCTCGGACTGACCGTCCCTTGTGTGCATCTGCTCCTGTTCGTGCACCGCGTCACGGAATTGGAGCCGGGCTTGTATTTCTTGCTGCGGGCGGAAAGGGATTTGCCCGCCTTGCAGTCCCGCGTGGCGGGATGCCATCGCCATTTCCTCTGGCGTCCAGTGGATGAAGGGCTTCCCTTGTATTTGCTCCAGGCCGGAGATTTTCAGAGCACTGCAACGTTGGTAAGCTGCCAGCAGTCCATTGCGGGCGACGGCGCTTTCTCCTTGGGCATGATCGCGCGGTTTCGGGAGGAACTTGAGACGGCTCCCCATCGCTATCGCCATTTATTTTGGGAAACCGGCATGATCGGGCAGGTCCTCTACCTGGAAGCCGAAGCCCAGGGCGTGAGAGCCACCGGCATCGGTTGTTTCTTCGACGATCCCGTGCATGAATTGATGGGCCTTCCGGACGATGCCTTCCAAAGTCTTTACCATTTCACCGTGGGCGGTCCTCGGGAAGACGCCCGGCTCGCGACCCGCGCCGCCTACCACCACTTGGAAGCACCGGCTCGTTAGCCTCGAAGTGATGCAGGCGCTTCCGTGAAAGGGCCGAGCTGCCATCTACCGGGAATAACTTTGCGATTTGGCGCGGGGCAGGCCATGATGCGCTGGGCAGTGGGGAGATTGAACCGATACGCTCGTGGAATCCGCCCATCATATTCGGAAGATTGCGTTTCTCGGCGATTACTTGCCGCGCAAATGCGGGATCGCCACGTTCACGTCCGATCTGTTGGGCGCCGTGGCCGCGGAACACGTGGATTGCCAGTGCTTCGCGGTGCCGGTCAATGACATTGAGAGCGGGTACGAGTATCCGGACGTGGTGCGCTTCGAGATTGAAGAACAGGATCTGGCGTCCTACCAACGCGCGGCGGATTTCCTCAACATCGGCGCCGCGGACATCGTCTGCCTGCAGCACGAGTTCGGGATTTTCGGCGGGCCGGCCGGCAGTCACGTGCTGACGCTGTTGCACGAACTGCGAATGCCCGTCGTCACCACGCTGCACACCGTCCTGCGCGAGCCGAATGCCGACCAGCGGCGCGTGATGCAGGAGGTGATTGCGCGGTCGACCCGGCTGGTGGTCATGAGCGAGCGGGGGCAGCAGATGTTGCGGGAGATTTACCAAGCCCCGCCCGCCAAGATCGATCTCATCCCGCATGGAATCCCCGACATCCCGTTTGTGGATCCGAACTATTACAAGGACCAATTCGGCGTGGATGGCCGGGTGGTGCTGCTGACGTTCGGGCTGCTCTCGCCGAACAAGGGGATCGAACACGTGCTCAATGCGTTGCCGCAGATTTTGGCGGAGTTTCCCAACGTCGTCTATATCGTCCTGGGCGCCACGCATCCGAACGAACTGCGCGAGCAGGGCGAAGCCTACCGGCTCAGCCTCGAACGCCTCGCCAAGAAAAACAAGGTCCACAAGAACGTCATCTTCTACAACCGCTTCGTGGACCTCGATGAACTGAAGGAGTTCATCGGCGCGGCGGACATTTACATCACGCCGTATCTCAACGAAGCGCAGAGCACGTCGGGCACGCTGGCGTACGCGTTCGGCGCGGGCAAAGCCGTGGTCTCGACGCCGTACTGGCATGCGGCCGAATTGCTCGCGGACGAGCGCGGCGTGCTGGTGCCGTTCGGCGACGCGCCGGCCATTGGGCGCGAGGTGGCCGGCTTGCTGCGCGACGAAACGCGCCGGCACGCACTCCGCAAGAATGCCTACAAGCTGGGCCGCGAGATGGTCTGGAGCCACGTGGCGCGGCGGTATATGCGCTCCTTCGAATCGGCGCGGCGCGAGCGGGCGGTGTTGTCCCGCAAATCGTTTGCCACGAAAACGCTCGACCAGCAGCCGCGGGAGTTGCCGGAGTTGAAGCTGGAGCATCTGACGCGGATGACCGATTCGACCGGGATTTTCCAACACGCCATTTTCAGCGTGCCGAATTTCGGCGAAGGCTACTGCACGGACGACAACGCGCGCGCCTTCATTCTCGCGGTGCTGCTCGACGAGTTGAAGGAAGAGTCCGAGCGCGTGCGGACGGTGGCCACCACGTACGCGGCCTTCTTGAATTACGCGTTCGATCTCGAGACGAAACGGTTCCACAACCACCTGAGCTTTGATCGCCACTGGCTCGATGAGCAGGGGTCGGAAGATTCCCACGCCCGCGCGCTCTGGGCGCTGGGCCTCGGCGTGGGGCGTTCGCCGTATCGGAGTTTCCAGGTCATGGCCGGGCAACTGTTTACCCAGGCCCTTCCCGTGGTGACCGCGTTCACTTCGCCCCGGGCGTGGGCGTTCAGCCTGATTGGCATTCACGAGTATCTGCGGCGATTGAGTGGCGACCGCCTGGTCAACCAGGTCCGCGAAACGCTCACCGCGCGTCTCATGGAGCTGTTCGACAGGGCCGCCCAGCCCGATTGGCCATGGTTTGAGGAGGAACTGACCTACGACAACGCCAAGCTCGCGCATGCGTTGATCGTCAGCGGTCGGGACACCGGCCAGCCCGCGATGTTCGAACGCGGCCTGCAGGCGTTGCGGTGGCTGGCGGACGTGCAAACCTCCGAGCACGGCCACTTCCGCCCGATCGGCAGTAACGGATTCTATCGGCGCGGCGGCCCGCGCGCCAATTTCGACCAACAGCCCATCGAGGCGCAGGCGATGGTCTCGGCCTGTCTCGAAGCGCACCGCGCCACCTCGGACGCCTGGTGGTATGAGCAAGCCCAGCGCGCCTTCGACTGGTTCCTCGGCTGGAACGATCTCGGGCTGGAATTGTACGCGCCCAACACCGGCGGCTGCCGTGACGCGCTGCATGTGGATCGGGTCAACGGCAACCAGGGCGCGGAATCGACGCTGGCCTTCCTGCTCGCGCTGGCGGAAATGCAGCTCACCCAAAACGCCGCCACCGTGTTCAACCCGCCGGCGTCGTAGGCACGGAGTCACCGGAAACGTTCGAGAGGGCGTTCTTGCGTTCGACCAGACCATCCCATACTCTGCTTATGCAGCTATGCCGAAGCAGAAGAAAAGCTCCAGCACGACCCGACGCAAAGCAGCGAAGCAATCAGCGACCAAGCGCCGCTCGGTTCGTTATCCTAAGTCGATCGGAAATGCACCGTTCGTAATCCGTGAGAAACCAGATGCCAACGGGGCTGAATCGCACGCACGCACGATCGAGAAGCCATTTGCGGGCAACATACGCGCGGGCAAGAACAGTTACGTTTACGACGCCCACACTTACCATACGAAAGTGCCTCCCGAGGGCATTGCGAAGCTCATCGAATATTACACGGAGCCGGGACAGGTTGTCCTCGATCCATTTTGTGGCTCCGGCATGGCGGGAGTCGCTGCCGGAAACCTCGGTCGCAAAGTGTTGCTCAGTGACCTCTCTCCAGCGGCCACATTCATCGCCCGGCATCTCAATACGCCCGTAGATGCCAGTGCCTATTTGCAGGCCGTGCGGAAGGTTCTCGACGACGCAGCCGACTTGGAGGCGAAGCTCTATCACACGCCTTGCCGAAATTGCGGCACTCTGACACCGATGCTCTACACAGTCTGGAGCTATGGCGTGATCTGCCCGGAGTGTGACCGGGAATTCCTACTTTGGGATGTTGCGCGCGACGAAAAGCCGAGTGTCCGCGAGAGCAAGATTTTGTCTGAGTTCCCGTGCCCGCACTGTGGCGCGCACGTCAAGAAGCGCGGAATGAAACGGACGTGCCGCTACCCGGTTCAAGTCGGTTACAAGTGTTGTGTACGTGGACTGAAGGAACAGACCGCCGAGCTTTGTGAGCATGACCGCAAAACGCTGGCACGCATTGAGACTGATGGCGTCCCCAAAGGTTTCTGGTATCCCAGAGACCGCTTCCCGAAAGGCATCAACACTCGCCAGCCCATTGCCGCCGGTATTGAGCGCGTTGACCAAGCCTACACGCCCCGCGCGCTGCACGCGATGGCGTGGCTCTGGCAGCGTGTGCAGCAGTGGCCGGACGCGGAAATCGCCGGCAAACTGCTCTTTACGGTCACGTCGCTCTACCAACGCGTGACGGTCTTCTCAGAGTTCCGGTTCTGGGGCGGTAGCAGCAACACGGCGAACTACAACGTGCCCTTCATCTCGAATGAACAAAACGTCTTTCGCACCTTCGCGCGGAAGGCGAATACGATTAGTTGGTATTTCCAAAGCGCGCCGCGGGTCCGGCGCGCGGTGGAGGTTCGCACGGCATCAGCGTGCGACCTCCGGCACGTCCCCGGTAAATCGGTGGACTACGTGTTCACCGACCCGCCCTTCGGCGGGAACATCAACTACTCGGAGATGAACTTTCTTTGGGAGAGCTGGCTACGGCAACACACGGACACACGCGATGAGGCGATTATGAACGCGGTGCAAGGCAAGGGTGCAGACGAATACCGAGCATTGTTGACGCGCGCCTTCCGCGAGTGCCGCCGCGTGCTGAAGGACGAAAGCTGGATGACGGTCATCTTTCACAATTCCTCCCGTGAAGTGTGGGTCGCACTCCAAGCCGCCATCGGCGATGCGGGCTTCGCCGTGCGCGGCACGCAGACGTTCGACAAAGAGCATGGCACCTTCAAGCAGTTCGTCTCGGACAATGCGGTCGGTTACGACCTCGTGCTGCACTGCCGCAAGACGGAGCATATCGCTGCGCTTCGCGCGAACGGCAACAGTGCCCATATCGACATTGCAGAATTTGTGCGCGAGCGCGTCACGCAAAACCCGGAGCGTTACTGTGTCCACTACCTCCATGTCGCTCGCGCCGATGAGTGGGATTTCCGCAAGTTGCACGCGGAATGGCTTGCCGAAACCTTGCCGGAAAACGGCGCGCTCATTGGCTTTGAAGAATTCCGGCGGCGTGCGAAGCCGGTTATAGCTGGTCTCGAATTGAAGCCCATGCAATCCCTCCTGCTCTGACCATGCCCGCCACGAAAACGCTTCCCGTCTTTACGCCCAGCCAGCGTGACACCGCTCACTGCCTGCTCGCTGCGAAGGTGGCGCGCATGATGGGCCGCAAGTTGGAAGAGGCCGATTGGGCTGATGCGTATTGCCGCGCTAAAGGCATTCCGACTCGCGGATGGAGCAACCTCAATATTGACGTGATGCACGAGGGTCTCGGCGTTGAGCACAAGATGCTTTGCTACCGCTCAAACGCAAACATCGCCCAAGCGTGTGGGGAAACCCTCATGCACCCGGCGGCTACGCGCTCCATCCGTGTCCCCATCGGAAAGGTCTCCGCCGAACGGGCGATGCGAGACATCTTGCGGCAGTATGCTGAGCTTATCGGGCAGCGGACGGAGAAGGTGCGCGAGCAAGCTCCCGCTGGAACGAAGCCGGATATGCGAACCGGATGGTTGCTTTGGCAGGAAAGCCTGCGCCAGTTCCTTTATTTCGAGCAATCGATGCGAGCGCCAAATGTTGACCGATATACAGCCGAATGGGTTGAAAGTGGTGGTGGCTCGCGTAAGGGCAGCCGCAATCTTTGGATATACGAGAAGGCAACCGGCAAGAAACGATTCTCCGTTACGACCTCTGCCGGAGCGAAGATTCAGCCTTACTTCGATGTTCCGCCGCCCAACGACCCGAACCTCTATATCTTCACGGTGATTGGCGAAGTCATCATGGACGGCAAGGTTCGCTGCTGGCTCACGCGCACGACTTGGCATGACTTGGAACAAGTCCTCGGACGAATCAATACGCAGACGGTCTCGCAAGCAATCCAACAGCACCTTGCGGAGTTACCCGCCGCCAAAGCAGCTCCAGTAGTGCTCGAAGAACCAGCGCAACCATTGGAAATCGCCGCGGAAGCCTACGCACTACTCACGTCACGTCTGCCGGGTGTTAACGACGATCATTGCTTCCAGTTACTCATCCGCCTGCTGAGGCAGAGGCGATCCTGACCGGATCAGCCGAACCCCGAGACAAAATCGAAGCTCGCTTTCCTACTCTCGCAGGCAGAGACTCACTCTCATAGAGAATGTCGTAACTTTGTTCACCCAGCCGGCGGCGTAGGCACACGCACTTGATGAAAACCACCGCCATCCAGCGCACCAACGTCACCTTGCATCCGGACCGGACGCGGGTGCTGCTCCGTCCGTTCCTGCTGACGAACGATCAACGCGCCCGGAAAATCTGCGCCCAGGTCATGGCGCTTCCCGAAAGCGAAGTCCACGCGCTGTGGGAGCAGGTGCGGGCCGAGTTTGGGGAGCGCCACGTGAAAATCGGCGAGTTCCTCCGCCGGCGGTGCGCGCGCGTCCGGCCGGGTATGCCCACCGAGCACACGCTTTCCGAGGAACGGGAGTTGTTGCTCGGCGCGTATTTCAGCCACGAGTATGCGCTCGAAGCCGCGGCGCTGTTCAATCCCTCGATGGTGCCGCACCCGGACCAGTCGGAACTCCCACCCGGCGCGTTGCGTTTCATTCTCAGTCTACGGGCCACGGGCGAAGGGCATATCTCGTCGATCACCTTTCGCACCGGAATGTTGGACGCCGCCGGCAACATCACCATCAACCCACCGACCCGGTACTGCCTCGAACCCGCACAAGTACCCAATCTCTCCTACGAGAAGGCACTGTTTGACCGGAAGCTCCATGAACTTGGTCTGGCGGGGGACTTCAGCCGACAGGCGCTGCAGGGCTTGGGGGACGCGTTTACGTTGGAGGAACTGCGCACCAGCATCCTCAACACCGTGAAGCAGCTCCGGGCACGTGACGAGGAACGACAATCGGCCGCGCGAAAAATTCTGATGTTGGCCCAGTCGAATTACGAAGTGCAATTCGCGCCCGACTCGCGTTTGTCCGAACGCGTGTTGTTTCCCACCACACCGTCCCAGAGCAACGGGATCGAGGACGCGCGCTTTGTTCTGTTCCATCACGAAGACGGCACGCCGACCTATTACGCGACCTACACCGCCTACGACGGCAAACTGGTCCTGCCGCAATTCATCGAGACGGCCGACTTTCTTCACTTCAAGTTCATCACGCTCAACGGCCCCGCCGTGAAGAACAAGGGCCTGGCGCTTTTCCCGCGAAAAATCAAAGGCCGCTATGCGATGCTCGGCCGGCAGGACGCGGAAAACATTTATGTGATGTACTCCGATCATCTGCATTTCTGGCACACGTCACAGCTCGTCCTGAAGCCAAAGTTCCCCTGGGAACTCATCCAGTTGGGCAATTGCGGCTCACCGATTGAGACCGAAGCCGGTTGGCTCGTGATCAGCCACGGGGTTGGCCCGATGCGCCAATATTGCATCGGCGCGTTCCTGCTCGATCGCGACGATCCGACCAAAGTCATCGGCCGCCTCCGCGAGCCGCTGATCAAGCCGAACGAAAACGAGCGGGAAGGTTACGTGCCCAACGTCGTCTATTCCTGTGGCAGTCTCGTGCATGGCCGGCAACTCATCATCCCCTACGCGATGTCCGACTACGCCACCACCTTCGCCACGCTGTCACTCGATGAGGTCCTGGCCGCGGTGGAATAGTCCCGACGGGGGGTTCGCCAACAGTCTGGCGCATCGTGGTCGAGCGACCTACCACGGATGCGTGCGAAAGGGCACGGCCGGCAAGCCTTCACGGTTGAACAGAGTGCACCGCGGCATGTCCTCCCACGCGTAACGCACCGCGACCGGCTGCGTGACCTAGTCGCTCCACACGAGCACCGTCGGGCCATCAATCTTGGCGTTCGCCCAGACGAATTTCTTGTCCTCGCCGGCGATCGTGAATCCTTGGGGCGGTTGTTTGTCGCGCGTGACCAGTCCGCCGTGAACGTGATCGAAGTGGATGCGCATCTTGCCCTTCTCGGGTTGCATCCGCTTGTACGTTGGGCCTTGGTAAATGAGCTTCTCGCCATAGACCGTGGCCCGCGCGGCGAGGGCCAGGCGTTTGCCGACATCCTGTTTGTTGCGGGGATGCGGATCGTTCGGCTCGCTGAGGTCCACGGTGACGGCCATCGCGGTGTGCGGCACGTCGAGACAGGCGGTTTGCACCTCGCGCAATTCCGCCCACGCGCTACGCTCCGGCGGTTGCTCGGCCGGCGCGTTGATCGTGCAAAGTTGGACGTACAAGAACGGCAGATCGGGGTTGCGAAATCGTTGACGCCAGTCCCGGATCATCGTCGGAAACCCCGTGCGGTACAGTTCCGCTTGCGAACTGTCCTGTTCACCCTGATACCAAATCACGCCGCGTATGGAAGCCGCGGTGATGGGGTGGAGCATCACGTTGAAGCAGCCGGTCGGCAGGTGGGTGTAGAGATTCAACGGATCGGCCGGCAACTGTTGCTGAAATTGCGGCAGTGTGGGCGGGCGACCCTCGGCCTGCGCGGCTTCGGTTTCGGTCTTCCATTTCTGGAGTTCCGGCACGAGTCGGAGCGCGGCTTGGACGTAATCGTCGATGACCTTGCGTTTGAAATCGAGGACGCTCTTGAGCTTGGGTTCGGCGGCGAGCGCTTCGTGGCTGGTCCATTGGGCGGCGGACGTCGCCCCCCACGATGTGTGAATCATCCCGATCGGCACGCCCAGTTTCTGATGGAGGTCACGCGCGAAGAAATAGCCGACCGCGGAAAATGGCCCCACCGACGTGGGACTGCACACCACCCACTGCCCGTCCAAGGAGACGCAGCGGTCCTGCGGTTCGAGGGTGATTCCATAGCGCATGTGCCACATGCGGAGCTGCGGAAAGTTCGCCTCGGCCATCTCCTTTTTTGCATCGCGCACACCGGCCATTTCAAACGCCATGTTGGATTGACCCGAGCAGACCCACACCTCGCCCACCAGAACGTCGTTCACCGTCACCTTCTCACCGGCCTCGACCTCCAAGGTGTGCGGCCCCCCGGCCGGCAGTGCGTCAAACTCTACCTGCCAGCGTCCATTCGCGCCCGCGGTGGCGGTCTGCTGCTGGCCGGCCAAGCGCGCCGTGACCGATTCGCCGGGCGTCGCCCACCCCCAGACCGGGATGGGCCGGTCGCGCTGGACCACCAGGTGTTCGACAAACAATCCGGCCAGTTCCACCTTCGCCAGCGCGGAGGAAACCAGACAGCCGAAGACGAACGCGAGCAGGGCGCGAGTCATGGTCGCTCCTTCGTTCCGCCCTCGAACTCCCAGGGCCGGCGCGGCTGGTTTTTCAGTTCGTACACTTCGAGCTTTTTGATGATCACCTTGCCCTTGGATTCGCGCAGCCAGAGATCGACGTGCGCGTAGTCTCGGACGGTCCACCAGAGCTTGATCTTCTCGGTGTGGCCGGGGACGGCCTGGCTGGTGATCGTGCGTTTGTCGTTCTCGTAGTATTCGCCGAGCGTCATCCAGAAGAAGTTCAGTTCGGGCACGACGCCGACGAAGACCTTGTCGTCGCACTCGACGTACGCTTCGGCGTCGAGCATGTAGCTCTTGCCCTTTTCGACGTTGAGCATCTTGCGGAGACGGACGTTGTTCTTTTCATTGCCTTGCAGCACGATCGCGCCGTTCTCGATGCGGATGTCCTGGGTGGTGGGCGTGAGTTGGTTTTTCTCGTCCACCCACGTGCTCGCGAGCCAACCTGCCGGCACGCCTTCCTTCGGCCATTTGTCGGGGGCAATCTCGGGGATCAGGTTCGGGCCGGTGGGTTCGGGCTTGAAGTAGTCGAATGGCTTCGACGCGATCATGATCATCCGGTAGCCTTCGCTCGTAAAGGTGAGATTCATCTTTCCATCTTGGAGCGGGACTTCCTCGCGAATGAGTGAGTCGTAGGCGTACACCTTGTCCTTGAACCCGAGCGCTTTGAGATCGAGGCGGACGGTGGTGGCGATGGGCTGGCGGATGGGGTTGAGCATCCCAAGCAGGAGTTTCTCGCCGCGGCGCACGTGGAACGTGCCTTTGATGTGTTCGTTTCCGGTATCGAGGTACTTGGCGTTTTTCCAATAACCCCACAGCTCCGTGCCCTTCTCGAACGGGCCGATCCACTCGCGCGCCGCCCAGATCGGGGTGGCGAGGTTGGCGCTGCGGCTGTAGGATGCTTCGAGGTTGTCCATCAGCATGTGACTGCCGCGCGGTGAGAAATTGTGCAACAGACACAGCCCGTACCGGCAATCGTACCCAATCACCGGTGTCTTGGCCATGTAGCTGACCTGCCAGCCGTGGGCGTCGCCCATGACGTTGGCGCGGAAGAAGTCCAGCGGGAATTCGCTGAGCGCTTTCATCTTCATCTCGCCGCCCTCGGCGCTGACCACGCCGTCCATCTGGCCGAGAATCGGATCGTAACGATTGCCTTGGTGGATGTGGTGAAGGCATAGCCCGTCCTCCTTGCGCACGCCGCCGTGGAAAATCCGGCGCGCGCGCTTCGCGGCTTCGCGGGCGGCGAAAATGCCGCGGCTGGGCTGCAGTTTGCCGTCGTCATCGTACCAGCCGCACACCGAACCGTAGCCGGTGTGATGGAGATCGTCGCAGGTTTCCGCCGAGTAGCCGGAATCCATGCGGAAGCCATTGATGTCGAGGTCGCGAATCCGGTCGGCCATCAGCGCGGTGTACACGTCGGTCATCGCGGTGTTCCAGCAGCAGACGTTGCAGCCGCAACCCATGCCGCGCAGCGGGGTCGCGATCATCTCGTCGCCGAACATCTTGTACTCCCGTGATTCGTACGGCAGCATCCACCCCGAGTACGGCACGACGCGCGCGCCATACTTGTGGCCGAGATCGACCGCCGCGCGCATTTCGTCGCGTTTGACCACGGACCAGGTGCCATACTTGTCGGCGTCGCGCGCGCGCTGGAGTTCGGCCTCGGTTTGCGGTTCGGGGATGATCGGCCAACCCTGCAACGGGAAAAACCAGATCTCGCCGCTGTTCATCAAACTGCCCGCGGTCTGCGCCATGCGTTCGTGAACGAGGCCGTGCGCAAGGGGTTTGTCGGTGATCGGTTTGTTGGGCGTGAACATGTAGCCGAACACGATCTCCCGTTCCTTCGTCAGCGCGAACGGCTTCTCGTCCTTGAACAGATTGAGGCGCAGCACCGTGCCGGCTTCGGTCGGGACGACCTCGATGGCTTCGTTGCGGAAGTTTTTCCCGACATACCACCCGCGCATGTTCTCCGCGAACCACCGAAACCCGCGCTCCTCGTTGCCGAGCCAGACGGAATGGACGAACTCATGTTTGAGGCCCGCGGCCGGCACCAAGCCCGCCACGAAAAACTCCTTCATCCCGTCGGGCGTCGGCGAGCGCAGATAGAGCGTCGAGAATTCCTTCGTGAGCGGGAATTCGAGGCAGAGATTGTCGATGGCAATCGTTTGACCGGCGACAGGCGCGAGCTTCAGCGTCACTTTCGCCATGCCATCGTACTCGAACTCCGTGCGCAAACTCACGGCGAGCGCTTCGACAGTCGTCCCGCTCTCGATTGCCACGATGTCCGGCTGCTTGGTCGTGCTCTTGCTCTTGCTCTTGCCCAGACGATCTCCTTGCCGTTCACGCGGCCCTTGAGCGCGATCGGCGCAGTCAGCAACGGCACGCGTTTCTCCTCGTAGATCGACCGCACATTGACCTGTGCCGGCAGGGTAAGGGGTGACAGATCATAGTCGCCCATCAGGAACGACATCTTCTTCGCGCCCGCCTTGATCGGTTTCCACGGCGGCGGCACGGCGGGGGTGAGTCCGGCGCGGTTGATGAACCAATCCGGCGTCGGCAGTTTGGTGAAGCCCTCGCTCAACGAGCCGACCGGTTTTCCATCGGCCCCGATCATCTCCATTGTGACCAGATACCCGCCTGCGTCGAGGTGGGCGGTCGGCAGCGCGACGACGAACTCGCGCTCCCCCGTGAACTCGCGCACGACTTCGGAGAGCGGCGCGTCGCCCGCCTTCTTCACGACAGCAAATTTGGCCTTGGCGCCCGTGTCCCATTCCTTCGCCCGGCGGAAGTCCGACTTCACCGAGATGATGCCCGGCGAGAGATGATACGGGGTCAGCGTCAACTGAATCGGCGGGGCGAGCACGAACGGCAACACGCCGGCACCGATGACCTGTTCGCCACGGGCGACGCGATACTGCAGCAGATACTCGCCGACATCGGTTGCGGTCACGCGTACGGCGGCGCGGCGGTTGGCCGGCAGGGACACGGCGGCGTTGGTCGTCGCCGTCGGCACCGGGTCGTACTTCGCCAACTGTTCCTTGATCAACTCCTCCACCGCTGCCAGCACGATGTCTTCGGCCTCGGTGTGACCGCGCACGATCGCGGGGAGATAGCTGCCTTTCGCGTCGGCTTGGCGTTTCAAGACGGCGAGCGACACCGTCAGATTAGCCGGCTGGGCGGAAGCATTCGCGATTTCGAGCGACGCGCCCCCGCCGGCTTCGCTCCAGAACTGACCAAACTGTTCGAATCGCAGCGGCGGCGTGCCTTTCAGGAAGATGATATGGCTGAACTCGGCCGGATTCCCTTTCTTCCGCGTGAACGAGTAGCCCGACAACTGTTCGACCGGAGTCGTTTGGTAATTGATGAAATCGAATCCCCACACCTCTCCGTCGGCGGGTGGGACGCGACCGAGCGATTGAAACGGAATCGCGATCTCACCTTCCCAGCCGAAATCGGTTGGACGCGCTTTGTACTGCCACTGAACGTTCAACGGCCCGTCTTGGCGAGATTCCACGTTGCCGTTGAAGGCCGCTGCCGTCTTGTGGTCGTGCGCGGAATCAACGATCAGCTCGAATGCATCCTCCGCCTGCGGCACGAGCGCATTTTCGGGTCGGTCGAACTGGAACGCGACGTAGAGCGCCGTGTCGCCGTGACAGACGTACACGCGCTCGCGGGCCTCCGACGCGATTCCCCGGTCGGCGTTGATGAGTCGCGGCAACAGCGATGCGCCGTACCACTCGCGTTTATCCACCACGCCGTCGATCTGCGGCGCGGTCGCGACGTGCGGCGCGGGCGTGAGATTGAACCGCTGCGTGTCGGCGACGTTGCCGGCCTGGGAGAGCGGAAGTGTTGAACCCACCGCGAACAAGGTGAGAGTCAGTGAAGTTTTCATCATTGTTTTGGGGGTGAATAGTCTGTGCGAAATGAAGAGGCGGGCAGGCCCTCGCGGTTGTAGAGATTGATGACCGGCACGTTGAGCCAATTGTATCGAACCGCCACCGGCTTGGTGACCTTGTCGCTCCAGACGACAACCTTGTTCGGCGGCTCGATTTGCGCTTGCGCCTCGACGAACTCGCCATTGTCGCCCGCGATTGTAAAGCCGGTCAGGGTGCCGTTGCGAACTTCGAGCCCGCCGCCCACGTGGGTGAAGGTGAGGATGGCGCGTTGGTTTTTGATTTTCACGCTGGCGTAGATTGGCCCTGAGTATTCAACTTTTTCGCGGTACGCCATGGCGCGGGCAGCGAGCACGAGCCGCGCGCCGACAGGCTCTTTCTTGCGCGGATGCGCATCTTGCGCGTCGCCACTCACGTCGCCGATCGTGATCATGGCGGTGCGGGGGATGGTCTGGCTCGCGTACAATTGGGCCTCGCGCATTTCCGGCGAGATTTTGAAGTGGGCGGCCAGTTGGACGAAGAGAAATGGGAAAGCCTGCCCTGAGCCTGTCGAAGGGTCGCCCTGTTTCCAATCCTCGCGCCAGGCGCGGATCATCGCGGGAAAGAGCGTCCGGTATTCGCCGGGGTAGTAGGAGTTATTTTCGCCCTGATACCAGATGACCCCGCGCATCGCGTACGGCTGGATCGGGACGATGAGCGAGTTGTAATAACCGGCCGGGGGCTTGGGCGCGATACCCGGCATGAACGGCGGCTGGGGCGCGCGCGGAACATTCGGATTTCCTTCCGCCTTCAGCTTCGCCACGGTTTCCTCGTGCTTCTTCAGCAACTCGGGCTCCTGTTTCTTGTACTCGGCGAGGACGCCCGGTTATTCTTTCACCACCTTGTCGTATTCCTCGATGAACCGCCGGAAGGCCGGGGTTTCAAGGATGTGCCGGGGCGTCCAGAGTTGCGCCGGGGAACTGCCTTCGCCAACCTGGATCAAACCGACCGGCACACCGCGCGCCTTGCGCAGGTCGCGCCCGAAGAAATAAACCACGCCGCCGATCCCCGCCAGATTTTCGGGCTGGCATTCCAACCACGCGACCGGGCCTGGCGGATCGCGCAGGGGTTTGTCGCCGGTCACGATGCCCTTCTGCCGCGGCATCACGAGCAGCCGCAGCAACGGATCTTTCGACTGGGCGATGGCTTCCGGCCCGCCTTCGCAGCCCTGAAGCGGATAGACCATGTTCGACTGACCACTGCAGATCCAGACTTCGCCGACGAGGATGTTGGTGAGCGTGACCGTGTTCTGACCGCGAAACGTCATCGTGAACGGCCCGCCCGCCTTCAGCGGTTTGAGCGTGACCTTCCATTGTCCATCCACGGTCGTGGCGGACACTTTCTGGTTCTGGAACTCGACAGTCACTTTCTCGCCGTCGGTCGCCGTGCCCCAGACCGGAATTCTCATCTGCTGCTGCAAGACGGCGTTCTCTGAAAATAGTGCGTGAGTCCTGACGTCGGCCAGTGCCGCGCAGGACAGACCAAGGAGTGCGCCGACGATTATTTTTCCGTCCACAGCTTGATTCCTTTTCCGAATTTGGTGTCCACGACTTCGTAGCCGCCGCTGAGCGAGCCCCCGGCTTCGCCCGAATTGCCGTCGCAGTGGTCGAGCAACAACGTGTAGGCGTCAGCGGTGGGGGCGGAGCTGGCTTGCTGGCCAATATCCTCCGTCGAACGTGCGATGGAGGAGATGCGGACTTCGTCGATGGTGAATGGGCCCTGCTGCGGCCGATCATCAGTTGCGCGCGGGTGAGATCGCCATGAATCCAGTCCTCAACCATCACGTCCACAGTCGAGCGGCCCCGGCCTTCGCCCTGCAGCGGCGGGTCGTGCGGGCCGGTTTCATAAGGCTGGCCATCAATGTAGATGCTCCGCAGCCGGCCGCGCCAGGTCCAGGCGATGTGATGCGCTTCGCCGGGTTTCCACTGCATCGGTCCAGCCCACGTGTATGACTGCTGCGGATTGGTATAACCGACCATTGCGATCCGCCCGGCCCAGCCGATTTGAAAGATGATGTAGTGCGCGCCGTCGTCCGGGAACACCAGATCGAAGAATGTCGCGCCGGCAGCCTTGTCGCTAGAATCGAATCCGCTCACGACCCAGAGTTCGACCGTGCCTTCGTCGAGTTGGATGTTCCCGCGCGCGGGATAGGTGAGGTTGCCGAATTGTTGGGCGAGAGCGGATGTGGAGAAACCGAACAGCAGCAGGGCCGCAAAGTAGGACAGGCATCCTGCCTGTCCATTCGGCGGGGAGCGGAGGACAGGCAGGATGCCTGTCCTACTTTGATGAGTGTTCATGGCGATTTCGGTTGGGTCGTCATGGGGAAATCGTCGGTGCGAAACGGCGAGGCCGGCAAGCCTTCCTTGTTGAAGAGATTCACAAGGGGATAACTGGCCCAGCCGAACCGGACGGCCACCGGCCTGGCGACCTGTTCGTTCCAAACGATGATTCTGTCACCACTGATCGCGGCTTGGGCGGGGACGAACTTGCGATCATCGCCCGCAATCGTGAAGCCTTTCAGTGCCCCATCCCTGGCCGCCAGGCCACCGCCGACATGGGTGAACGTCAGCGTCGCGCGATCACCGTCGATCGTCATCGATTTGTAGATCGGGCCGCAGTACTCGATCGGCTCACCGTGCGCGATGCCGCGAGCGGCCAACGCGAGTCGGACGCCGACCGGCTCTTTATCGCGTGGATGGATGTTCTTCGGATCGTCGCCGGTGTCGGTGATGACCACCAGCGCCGTGTTGGTGACGGTCTGGCTGGTGCGGAGTTGTGACTCACAAAGTTCCGCCCAAGCGCTGTCCGCGCAACAGTTGGTGTCATAGTACGGCGCGAGCTGGACGATGAGAAACGGGAACGGACCTTGGCCCCACGTCTCGCGCCAACTGCGGATCATCGTGGGCAAAATCGTGCGGTACAGCCACGCGTAGCCGGCATCGTTCTCGCCCTGATACCACGCAACGCCGCGAATGGCAAACGGCTGCAGGGGCGCGATCATGCCGTTGTACTCGCCGCAGTTACGGTTGCGGGTGTCGTTTTCCGGGTTCGGCGGCGGTGATCCCTTTTCTCCTTCCTGCCGGTACTTCGCCAGCGCCTGTTCGTAACGCTGAAGTTCCTGCGGGTATTTGTCGAGCAACGGTTTCAACAATGGATCGGCTTCAAGGTGTGCGCGCGGAATCCATTTCTCGGCGTATGTGCCGCCGACGCAGGCGGAAATCAGACCGACCGGCACGTGGCGCACCTTTCGCAAATCGCGTCCGAAGAAATAGCCCACCCCTGAAAACATGTGCGCCCAATACGCCGTGCTCGCGTTCCATTTGCCGTCGAGGTCGCGCTCGGGCGTATGCGACGATTTCCATGGGAACTGGAACAGCCGCAGTTGCGGATCGTCCGCCGATTTCTTGTGTTCCTCGGCGTTGGCGCAATCCCCGAGTCCCATGCCGGCGTTGGACTGGCCACTGATCACCCAGACTTCGCCGACGAGGATGTTGGTGAACGTGAGCGAGTTGATCTTCAGCGTGAACGGCCCGCCGGCCGGCATGGGCGGTAAAACCACCTTCCACTGGCCGTTGGTGGCGGTGGTGGAAAATTTCTGGTCGCGAAATTCCACCGTGACCCGCTCGCCGTCGGCAGCCGTGCCCCAGATGGGGACCGGCATGCCTTGTTGGAGCACGGCATTCTCGCAGAACAGGCCGTGGGGTTTGATCCCGGCGTGAGCGAGGGCGGCGAAAAGCAGACAAGCTAAAGCTTGAACTCCGAACGTGTGGTTCATTCCTTCCATAGTTTGATGGCCTTCCCGAACTTGCCGTCGATGATCTCGTAGCTGCCCTGGAGTTGGCCGCCGGTTTCGCCGGTGAAACCGGAAATGATTTCCGCCGGACCGCCATCTCAGTGATCGAGCAACAACGTGTGTGCGTCGGCAACAGGCGGCGTGTCCTTCAGCTTCGCCAGTTCCTCGGGGGTACGGGCGATGGAGGAGATGTGGAGTTCGTCGATAGTGAACACGCCGGCGCCGAGAATCAGACGGGCATTGGTCAGATCGCCGTGCAGCCAGCCTTCGACCACATTGTCGCGGGAATCGCCGGGCGCGCCGGCTTTGCCCTCGTAGTCGTATTTGCCGTCCACGATGAGCGTGCGCTTTCGGCCGCTCCAGGTCCATGCAACCACGCGATGCTCGCCCGGCTTCCAGCGGGGATGGCCGAACGACACGTACGACTGTTGCGGCGCGGCGTACCCGACCATTGAGATACCGTGCGACCAGGTGATGAAGTTCATCACGTAATGCCAGTTCTCCTCGGGGAACACGACATCGAAGAGCACGGCATACGACGAGGTATGTTTCCATTCCTCCTCGGAGTCGAACCCGCTGGTCACGTACAACTCGACCGTCCCTTCATCAAGCTGGATATTGCCGCGTGCCGGGTAGCTGAGGTGAGCGAACGTGTGGTTGGGTTGTTGAGCGAAGGCAATGAATGGAATGAGGAGAAAACAAGCTAAAGCTTGAACTCCGAGCGCCGGAATCCACGAGCAACCGGTTTGGAGTTCAAGCTTTAGCTTGCTCATTGCCCATATCGTCCCACCTGAAACCCGGGCGGCAGACTCTTTACCTCGTACAGCTCCAGTTTGTGGATGATCGCATTGCCTTTCGCCTTGCTGAAGCGGATGTCAATCGCGCCGGGCGCTTCGGCGTAGAGCCGGAACTTCTGCGTCGCGCCGGGCACGGGCTGGCTCGTCATCGAACGTTTGTCGCCAACATAAATATCGCCGCAGATGAAGAGGAGATTGCTCACGTCGGGCAGTTCGCCGAGGAACGCGCCGTTGTCGCACGCAATCGACGCCTCGCCTTCCAGCATGTAGAACTTGCCGGCAGGACTGGGAAGCTGCTTCTGGAAACGCAGATTCGTTTCGCCGTCCGCGGCGAGCACGATGCTGCCGTCTTTAACGCTCACGTCGGCCGGGGTCAACTGGAGTGGCGATTTCTCGTCCACATACTTGCTGGATGTCCAGCCAGCCGGCACGCCGCCGTTCGGCCATTGCGCGGGCGCGGCTTCCGGGATCAGGTTTTCGCCAATCTTCTCGGGCACGAACACGTCGAATGGTTTGCTTGCGATCTCGATGCACCGATAGCCTTCCGGTGTGAACGTCAGCTTGAGCGCGCCGCCGTCGAGCGCGAGCGGTTCCTTCAGAATCGGATCGAACGCGAACACCTTGTCGCTGAAACCGAGCGCCTTGAGATCGAGCTTGATCGTTCCTTCGACCGGCTTGCGTTGCTGGTTCAAAACTCCGAGCAACAGTTTCTCACCGCGCCGGACCTGGAAACTGCCCACAATCGTTTTCGAGCCAGTGTCGAGGAGTTTCTCGTTCTTCCAATAACCCCAGAATTCCGTCCCCTTGTCGAACGGCCCGATCCACTCGCGGGCGCGCCAGATTTCGCGGGGCGAACCGGGCGCGCGGCTGTAGGAAACTTCGTTGAACGCCACGGGATAGCCGCCGCGCGGATTGAAGTTGTGGAGCAACGCCAAGCCGTAGAACGTGTCCGTGCCCATCGCGCGCGATTTGGGCAGGTACACGACCTGATAGCCGTGCTGGTCGCCCATGACGTTGGCGCGATAGAAGTCCATCGGGAATTCTTCGAGACTCTTCATCATCATCTCCGCGCCCTCGACACTGAGCACGCCGTCCATGTTGGAGAGAATCGGGTCGAACCGGTTGCCGCCGTGGACGTGCTGGATGCAGAAGCCGTGATCTTTGCCGCCACCGTGGAACAGGCGGTAAGCCCGCTGGGCCGCGCGGCGCGCGGCGAAGAGATGCACGCTGGGCTGGAGATTGCCCTTGTCGTCAAGCCAACCGCACTCCGAGCCGTAGCCTTTGTGGACGAGGCTCGAACACTTGTCCACCGAGAACCCGGCATCGAGCCGGAAGCCATCGAGATCAATGTCCTTGATGCGGTCGGCGAACAACGACACGTAAGCGTCCTGCACGGGTGTGTTCCAGCAACACACGTCGCAGCCGGCGCCACCATCGATCAACGGATCGACAATCATCTCGCCACCGAACACGGAATACACCGTTGACGCGCGCGGGATGAACCAGCCGCTGTAGGGTGTCAATTTCATGCCGAACGAATGCGTCTGCTTGGCGGCGGCGAGTTTTTCCGCGCGTTCCTTGTCGTCGAAAATCTCCGGCCAACCCTGATTCTTGAAGTACCAGATTTCCACGGCCGCCGCGCCGGCCTTGGCTTCGTACTCCTTCGTCAAGGTCGTGGCCAGTTTGAGGAGATCGCGGCGGATCGCCTTCGGTGGGGTGAACATGTAGGCGAACGTGATCGTGCGCGGCTTATCCAAGACGAATGGCTTGTCGTCCTTGATGAAGTTGAGTTTCAACGTCGCGCCGTCCGGTGAGTTCAGCACCTCGATCGCTTCCTCGGCGAACTTCTTGCCGACGAACCAGCCCTTCGTATTCTCGGCGAACCAGCGAAACCCGCGCTCCTCATTGCCGAGCCAGACCGATGTGACGAACACGTGCTTTATTCCCGCGTCGGGCAACTTGCCGGCGTAGAGGAAGTCTTTCGTGGGCTGCATCGGCATGCCGCGGAGATAGAGCGACGAGAATTCCTTCTTGAGCGGCACTTCGAGATAAAGCTCGTCGATATCGACTTTTTGACCCGGCGCGGGTGCGAAAGTCAGCGTGACTTTCGCCATGCCATCGTACTCGAACGTCACATCCGATTTCACATTCAAATGGCCGGGTAGACCTACACCTGCGGTTCCCACGACGTTCACCTCTTCGTCCTTCCTGCTCTTAATTTCGATCCTGCTTCGCAACCAGGGAATCTCCGTGCCACCGACCTTGCCCTTCAGCGATACCGGCCCGCGTAGGATGGGAACTTTCCGTTCTTCGTAAATGGAGCGCACATTGATTTCGTAGGGGAGCGCCAGGTTTCCCAATCCATAGTCGCCCATAAGGAACGACAACCATTTTGTCTCGGCCTTAATGGGCGTCCACGGCTCCGGCACCGCAGGCGTGTAACCGGCTTTCTCGGTGAACCACTTCGGCGTGGCCGGGATTGTGATCGAGGCTTTGCGCTCCGCCAACACCTTGCCGGCCGCGTCCTTGGCCGTGAGCTGCAGCGCGTATTCGCCGCCCGGCCAATCCTTGACCGAACACTTGTAATCGAACTTCTGCCCGAGTTTGTCCGCCGACCAATGCTCGTCCAGCTTGCCCACGCGCGCGTCGAGCGCGCTGTCAGTCTTCCAACCCGGGATGTAGCGGAGATCGATCTTCGCGGTGACGCTCTGGTCCACGAGGAAGAAGTTCGCGAACTTCACCTCCAGCGGCTCGGGGATGAGGAACGGCAATGGACCGCCCGCGATGAGCTTGCCGTCCGCTCCGCGGAATTCGTACAAGAGCAGGTAATCGCCGACCTTGTCCGCCAATGCGAAGTCAATCGTTTTGCGTTCGCCCGCGTTGAGCGTGACGTCCTCGCTCTTCTCCTGAACCGCGTCAAAGTTCTCCGTGATGATCATCTCCGAGAGCTTGTCATCGGCGACCATCAGCAAGACCTTGCCGGCATCCGATGTGCCGCCCTTGTCGCGCGATTGCTCGAAGCTGCGGAGGTAGCTGAGCTTGCTCTTCGCGTCGGCTTTCTTGCGGTAGAACTTCAGCTTGGCGGCAATCTTCTGAGGTTGCGTGCCGGGGTTGACGACTTCGAAACGTCCGCCGCCCGTGCCGGCACCGCGCAACACGCCACTTTCCAGGACGCGCACGAACACGCCGGCATCGCCCGTGAACCGCAGCCGCGTGAAGGTGTCGTCCTTGGCGTAGTACGACCAATCCGGGGCGGGCCACCAGCCGGACATTCCGATGTGGGGGAACGGCGTGGATTGGTTGTCCATTAAACAATAGCGCCATTCGTCGCCCGTCTTCGGGACTTGGGTCGGCTCGAATTCCTTGAACGGCAACCGCACCTCACCTTCCCAGCCGTAGCCCGGCACGGTGCGACAAACGCTCTGCCAGTCGGGATCGAACTTGAGATTGCCGTCCTTGTCGCGGCGGTCGTAGTGCGTGCCGCGCGCGTTCCACATCAGGTAAAAGTCGCGGATCGCCGGGTGCGATCGCGGACCGGGGAGCGAATTGAGCCAGAACTCAAGTCCGTCGTCCTGACGCCAGAAACTCTTGTCGCGTTCGATGATCCCCGCGCGCGGTTCAATCGCGCCTTCCGGACGTTGAATCTGAAACGCGATGTAGAACGCCTCGTCGGTGTAACCGAAGTAAAACTTCGATTCCAAATCCAGCAACCGATCGTCCTCGGTGTGATACAGCCGCGGGGCCATGCCCGCGCCCGCCCACTCGTTGCCGTTGACGACGCCATCCATCGTCGGCGCGGCTTTGAGCTTCGGCCCGCTGACGTAGAGATACCGGTAGGGTTTGTCGGTCTCTTGGGTGTCGGCGGCGCGCAGAACACTCGGGCAAGTAAGCGCAAGGATTCCGATGGTTCGTAGTACCGCCTTCAGGCGGCTTCGGCTCTTGATCCTTTTGCAGATTCCGCCTGAAGGCGGTACTACGAACCCGGACATGGATTTCATCGACCGACCCTCACTTCTTCGTCGTTGACCTTTTGGAGTTGCAGGTCATCGAGCCATGCCGTGCCGCCGCCGAACTGGACGAGTTGGATGCTCACGGTCTTGGTTTCCTCGGTGGCATCGAACGGGATCATGAATTTCTGCCAGCCCGGTGTGCGCTCGCCAATCGGGTAGGAACCGCCCCACATGGAGAACTCGCGCGGCGGATCGGTCACGAGACCGGGGCCGTTGAGCCCGATCGTGACATGGTTATAGTCGGGGCGTGGGTTGGCCCCCTCGAGCGGCGCCTTCAGGTCGGCATCGAGCCGGAGGTAACCGCTCAGGAGATAGCGCCCCTTCTCGACCGCGCAGGGGACGGAGTACACCTGACCGGCCTTAAGCTCGGTCCCGAGCTTGGTGAGACGCAAACTGGCGATGCCGCTGTGAAACACCGTCGTATCTTTGGCGGCGTATGGCTCTCCCTGTTCCGTCAGGGGGGCCGCCACCTGGAAGCCTTCCGGCCACGATTCGAAACCACCGCCCGCGAGCAGATTCGGGCCGAGTCGGTCGGCATTGTACCGCGGAATCTCTCGGGAGATTTTCACCATGCGAAAGCGCTGGGAGAAGATGCCCAGTTTCACGGCGCCGTCTTTCAGGGCGACCGGTTCGCTGGTGATCGCATCCTCGGCGAACAGTTTGTCGTCCGCGCCGAAGCCCAGCTTCTTCAGGTCGAGTCGCGCCTCGATGTCGGCGAGCGGCGCCGGCTCGTAATTGGTGACGATCAGCAGGACTTTCTCGCCGGGGATGTAGTAGTAGCTGCCGTAAATTTCGGCCTTGTCCGGTCCGGTAACCGTCAGTGTGTCGGCATTTTCCCAGTAGGGTCGCCAGAGAGAAGTCCGGCCGCGGTCGATCCATTTCCACGCCTCCCACACGTCCTTGGTGTTCGGGTTGTGCCCGTTTCCCTTCTGATAGCCGCGGAAATACGACGACGGCAGACCCGACCCCATCAACCGCGGTTCCGCGCCATGAACGATCAGGGCGGCGACGCGTTCGACGGGGGTGATCGGCGTGCCTTTGAGATTGTTCTGCGAGACATAGCCGTACTGCGTGCCGACCATGCGGATGCGGACGTCCTCTGGCGAATAGCCTTCCTTGAGCGTGTGCGCTTTTTCGAAGCTGCCTTCGCCGATATGATGAATGTCCGAGACCGCATCAAACGCATTGATCGGCGGCCCCGCCACCGGGTAACACACGAAGCCGTCCTTGACCGCACCGCCGTGCGTCTCGCGATACATGCGTTTGAAAAACTCCCGCGTCGCAAACAGGTTCAAGCTCGGCCACTTCTTGCCGGTATCATCCTTCCACCCGCAGCCGTGTACGTCGCTCTCGCAAGCCGGCTGCGGCGCGATGGTGTCGTGGCGCACGCCATTGAGGCCGACCAGCTTCACGTTTTTCACAAACGTGCCGACGACGAAATCGGTGTACGGACTGTTGTAGCAACCGTACACGGTCTGGTAGAGCGATCCTTCGTACGGCATCTTGATCAACTCCGCGCCCCAGAGATCCCATTCGGGAATCTTGGTGGACATCGCCTAGATCGAGTACGGGCCGACTTTCATCCCCAGTTCGTGCGCGATGTCGAATCTCCATTTTACCTCCTTGAACACTTCCGGATCATGATCGACCGGGTACGAGAAATACCAAACGCCGCTCCAATTCGGCCAGAAGGCGGTATTGAGTTTCGCCCCGCCGAACGCCGCGCGTCGTTTCCACTCATCAACGTCCGCCTGCGTGGCCGTCTTTTCACCACCTCGGGGGTCGAGCATCTTCCCAATGACCGGCGGAAAACTGATCAACTCGTCGGTCCGATAAATCTCCCAGCCGCGCGGCGCGGGTTTCGTCGGCGTGGCGATCAGGCCGAAGGTGATCGCGACCGGCTTATCGGGCGTCACCGCTTTGTCCACCATGTGGAAAATCTCGACGACGCGACCATCGGCACGCACAACTTCGGTGGCTTCGTCGGCTTTCTTGCCGGTCAACCGCCAGCCCTTCATCGAATCGCAGAACCATTCCAGACCGACCTTGTTGTTGCCGACCCATTGCGTATGGAAAATCGGGAACGTCCACCGTTCCGCCGGCACGCGCCCGATGTACCGGGTCGGAATCTTGCCCGGCCCCGGCGCTTTCCGGTAGTTACTCAGAAACTCGGCGGCCTCGGGACGAAACGGAATCGCGAGATCGAGAGATTCGAACGCGCCTGTCACCTCTAGGTCCACGCGAATCATGCCGTCGAACTCAATTGTCGTTTTTCCTGTCATCACCAGACCACCGCCGGTGTTGACCGATTCGATGACCACGCCTTCCGGCTTCTGTTGCACGACCTCAAATCGCTCGGATTTCCACGTGACGGGTTGGCCGCCCGCTGTGGCGTTGAGTTCCATCGGCGCGGCGAGAAGCTCGACCGGTTTCGCCGGCGGTTCGGCGTCAGAAAGATTGTCCGGCGTGGCAGTGATGGCCGACGGAACCGGCAGGCCGTCAAACTTGTATTGCCGTCCCCATACTTCCACCCTTCCATTCTTCCATTCCACCCCTGTCCACGGCTTCGGTACTTCCGGCGCGAAACCCCGCCGGTCCCTCCACCAATCGGGCAGCGGAGCGACGGGAAACTCTTTCGTGCTCGAACCGATCTTCGTCCCGCTGGCGTCCAACACATCCACGTGCGCGGTGTACTTGCCGGGCGGCAGTTTGTCGGCCGGCACATCCACGATCACGCGCGGGCCTTCGATCTTCGTGGTGTGCTCGATGCCGGCAGGAGCGACGGTGAGTTTGAGTTGCTTCGCCTTCCCCGGATCTTCCATGCCCGTCAGGCTCGTCTCGAACTCGACCTTACTCTGCAACAGAATCCGCGGTTTGACCTGCAAGTCCACCGGCGGTTTCACGCGGAACGGCAATAGTCCCGCCGTGAGAATCGCGTCGCCTTTGGTCATCCGGTACTCCAGCATGTACTCGCCAAGCTCGGTCGGGCGAATCTTCACGGACGGGAGGCCGTTTTCGGTCGTTTGCTCGATGCCGCCTTCGACCTTTTTCATCGGCGACATACCGAGTTCAATGGCTTTTTCGTAGGTCAGGCCGTACGCGTCCGTGCCGCCGACGGTGATGTTGTCCACCATCGTCGAGAGGGTCGTCATTTGACCGGGTTCTTCCGGCTTGGGCAGCCCCTCGCGGCGGTAGAGTTGGAACTGAGTCTGAATCGGCTCGGCCGGTTTCTGTCCGACGATTCGCACCAAGATGCCATGACTGCCGGCCACGTTCGCGCCCTGATCGAACCGCGCCGCGAGCGGTTGACCCGAGAAAATCAGCCAGCCATTGTGGACGTGCATATTCGGCGTCCGCCACGTCTGCACATACGCCCACGAGGACACGCCGAAGTTCGGCACTTGCCGGACCGAATACAGATTGCAGCGCCACTTCTCGCCGGGCACGGGCGTTTTCCGGCCCTCGAACTCGGCGAATGGGATGCGCATCTCCGCTTCCCAGCCGCCGGGGAAGATGCGCGCTTTGTAGTCCCACTTCGGATTCCAACGCCAGAGGCGGGTGAGATTTTTCAGGTCGCGGTCGTAGGTATTGCCGGCCGCGTTGCCGCCGAAATGCCATTCCTCGTCCCGCGTCCATTCGCCGTCGGGATCGAAAAAGATGTCCACCGCGTCTTCGCGTCCGCCGACATCGTGCGCCGTACCGTACACCTGCGGCGCCGCCGACCATTCCGGCACGTCAAACCGCGCCGCCACGTAGATCGCGTCCTTGTCGTACTGAATCCAATACCGCGGCCGTTCTTCGAACACCAGACCGCCACCGACCGCATTCTCACCCGCGTCGGCGATGAGATCGGGGACGAGACTCGCGCGCCCCCACTCGTCGTCTTTGACTTCACCGTCAATCGTCGGCGGCGCGTCGATGAGCGGGACGGTGATAACCGGGTTAAAGATGGATTTGGCGAGGATGTCGGCGGAGTCAATGGTGGCGGCGCGAACCGTGGCGACGGTGGCGACTGCAATAAAGTAGGACAGGCATCTTGCCTGTCTTCCGTACGGGTTGGCGGAATGGACAGGCAAGATGCCTGTCCTACTTTGACGACTCGATTTTGTTCGCACTATTTCCTCCGATCCACTTCATACACGCCGATGCGGCGGATGATGGCTTTGCCGTTGCCGTTCAGCCAGAGGCGGGCGGTGGCCACCGGTTCTTTTCCAGTCGAATAGTAGATTTTGAACGTCTCGTAGCGGCCCGGCAGGAGTTGGCTGCCGAGGGTGCGGAGCGGGTAATACGAACCACCGAAGACGATGCCAAAACCGTGTTGCTCGGCCATCGGGCCGAGATAGACGCCGGCATCGCACTCCAGGCGCACCTCCGCTTCCAGCAAATAATGTTTCTCGGGCGACAAGGTCGCGCTGCGTCGCAACCCCACCGTTTGGTCGGCCTTGCCGCTGATGACGATCTCGCCGTTGACGATCTTGAACGCCGCCGCGTCGCCGTCCACGGCCCACCCGCCCGGCAGGCCTTGCGAGGGCCAGCTTGCGGGCTCGAGTTCGGGTAGCAGATTTTCGCTGATCTTCTGCGGCTCGACGTAATCGAACGGCTCGGCGGCGATCTTGATCAGCCGGAAACTCTCCGCCGTGAAGGTCAACGTCATCGCCCCGTCGTTGATCGCCACCGGCTCATTGAGCACCGCGTCGTGCGCGTACGCGTTGCCCTTGAAACCGAGCGCCTTCAGGTCGAGCCGGACGGTTTGCTCAATCGGTTCGAGGTCGCGATTGAACAAGGCCAGCAACACCTTCCCGCCGCGTCGCACGTGAAACGAGCCGTACAACTCCGCACGACCCGTTTGCAGGTATTGGGCATTCTCCCAGTACCCGAAGAACTCCGTGCCGGCATCAAGCCATTGCACCCAGTCTTCCGCCAGCCACACCGGCCCAATCGGTCGCGCGCTGCGGCTGTACGACGCCTCCTTCAACGACACCAGCGACCCGCCGCGAATGGTCAACCGGTGCAGCGCCGCCACCCCGTGCCGGGAATTGCAGCCGAGCGTGTCGGTCTTCGGCCAATAGATGACCTGCAATCCGCTGCGATCTTCCATGATCGCCGACCGCCAGTACGACAGATCGAACTCCTTCATCATCTTCGCCGTCCGCTCGCCGCCCTCGGCGCTGACCGCGCCATCCCAGAACAACATGATCGCCGCGATGCGGCAGTTGCCGTGGATGTGATGCAGACACAGGCCGTCCTTCGTGATGTCGTCGCTGTGATACATCCGGTAGGCGCGCTTCGCGGCTTCGCGCGCGGCGAAAATGCCAACGCTCGGTTGCAGGTTGCCAAAGTCGTCCTGCCAGCCGCACACCGAGCCGTAGCCGTGGTGCTTCACGCTGGCGCAGGGCGACACGCTGAAGCCGGCATCCATCCGGAACCCGTCGTAGCCACTTTCGATGGACGCTTTGCGCAGTTGCCACAGATACGCTTCCGTGATCGGCGTGTTCCAGCAAATGGTGTCGCAGTTGCAGCCTGCATCGATCGGCGGCTCGACCAACATTTCCGCGCCGTACATCGGGTAGACCTCCGACTTGCGGCTGATGTACCAGCCGGAGTAGGGGGTGACCTTGATGCCGCGCTTCTGCAAATTGTCGTCCCACGTCTTCAACTCCGTCGAGCGTTCGGGCGTCTGATCGGGCCAACCCTGTGTCGGGTAATGATTCCAGACCTCGACGCAGTTCAGGCCATTGGTGATTTCGCCCGGCAGCTTTTCCGCGTGTCCCTTCCCACCCTCGGTATAGAAATAGCCCAACCCATGGCGGACCGCGGCGCGGTTGATGTCGCGCGGCGGGGTGAACATCAGCCCGAACACGATCGCGCGCGGCTTGTCCAGCACCAGCGGCTTGGCGGGGTCCAGCCGGATGAAGTGAATGTGCAACGTCATCCCGTCCGCGCTGTTCTCGACCTCGATGGCGCGTTTGGCGAAATCGCCGCCGACCCGCCAGCCGCGCCAGTTCTCGGCGAACCATTCCAGTCCGCGGCGCGTATTGCCGATCCACACGTTCGGCCGCCAATCATGCGCCACGCCTTCCGTTGGAATTGAACCCGGGAGGATGTTGACCTTGTCGGGATGAATCAGCGCGCGGTTCATCCGGTAGAGATCGGCAAACCCTTTCGCCAACGGAATCGACAGCGTCAACTGCGAGATCTTCGGCTGACCTTCCGCCGGCGCGACGTTCAACGTAATCTTCTCCATCCCGTCGAACTCGAACTCACCCGTCGCGTTCACCGTGACATTGCCGGCGGCAGCGGTGGACGACGCCCGAACCAACTCGTCGTGTTTCTCGTCCACCTTGACGCTCCCCGTCCACTCCACTGCTTGACCATCCACCACGCCGTGCAACCGCACCGGCCCGCGCAGAATCGGCTCGCGTTTGTGGTCGAAAATCGACGCCACCGCAATCCCTGCCGGCAGGACCGAGTCCTTCAACTCATACTCGCCCATCAGGAATGACAGCTTCGTTCCGCTGACCTCGATCGGCTTCCAGGGCATGGGAATTGTGGGGGTGAGTCCCACCGGCTTCGTGTACCACTCCGGCGTTTCGGGGATGGTGATCTCCGTGCGCCGTTCGCCGAGCGCCTTGCCGGCCGCGTCGGCAGCGACCAGGTGCAGGTCGTATTTACCGGGAGATACATCGCGGATCGGCAGACTGAACTCCAGTCGTGTGCGCGCTTGTTCCCCAGTCCATTCCTGACGGAAATTCCCGAAGGTCGCTGTGAGTTTGCCCTGTGGATCTCAGCCATCCACGTATCGCAAATCCACGTGCGCGCTGATGCTCTTGTCCAACAGCAGGAAGTTGCGGGTCACCAACGCCAGCGGTTCGGGAATCATGAAGGGCAGCGCCCCGCCCACGATTAGCTTCATTTCGTCCGCATCGCGCACGTCGTAAATCACCACGTAATCGCCCGCCGCTTTCGGGAGCGTGAAATCAATCGTCTGCCGCGTGCCGGGCGCGAGCGCGACCGGGTCTTTGTGTTCCTTTACCAAATCGTAGCTTTCGTCCAGCAGTTGCTTGGACACGACATCGTCGGCGAGAAACAACGCCACCTTGCCAGTGCCGGCCAGATCCTCAGGCCGGTCGCGCGACTGATCGAACGCGCGCAAATAGCTGATCGGCGACAGCGCGTTGGCTTTGCGTTTGTAGAAGCGCAGATGGGGGAGAACCGTGCGCGCGGCGGTGCCGGGATTGACGAGTTCAAGAATCAGCCCGCCGTTGCCGGCTTCGGCCATCGCGCCGCTGTCGAGCACGCGCACGAACACGCCATCGTTGCCGGTGAACAGCAACGTCGGAAAATCGCACATGACGAACCAGTCGAGTTGATAGCCGGCCAGCGCGACCAGCGGCTCGGGCGTCGAACGGTTCTCGCAAAGCTGGAACCGCCAGCGACCGCCCGCGGCCGGTTTCTCCGCGCCTTCGAGGATCGCCAGGGGAATTCGCGCTTCACCTTCCCAGCCGAGATCGGAATCCTTGCGCGAGACCGCCTGCCAATCGCCCGTCCATTGCATGTCGGCCGATTGCTGCGCGGTGAGCGCCTCGCGGCGGTCGTACTTCGTGCCGAGCGCGTTCCAACACAGGTAGAAGTCGCGGCCCCTCGGTCGGTCCTTGCCAGCGGGCGTGCAGTTGAGCATGAACTCGATCGAGTCGTTCGTGCGAAAGAAGCTGGCGTCTGGCTTGGTGATGATAGCTTTGGGCGCGAGCGCGTCTTTGGGCCGCTGAATCTGCCAGGCCACCCAGAGCGCATCGTCGGTGTAGCCGAAATAGAATTTGCCTTTCTCGTCGGTGAGCCGTTCTTCACGCTCGAACACCACCAGGCGTGGCGCCAGGCCGGCCCCGGCCCATTCGTCGGGATGGATCGTGCCGTCGAGCGTCGGCGCTTGCGCCAACTTCGGAACCGACACCGACAGGTTGCGGAACGTCTTCTCGTGCGGGAGTTGGTCGGCGGCAGTCGCCACTACGACCGACAGCAAAACTGTCGCGACAATCGCTTTCATTTCCTACCTCCAAAAAGCTTCGGACCTAACTCGCAACAACTTCAGGAGTTTTCGAGCGTGCCGGTTGCCATTGCGGCACAAACCGCGGCGGCACGACCACTTGACGGCCGACGGCGTCGAAATCGTCATCATCCGACAAGATCATCGCCACGATCTGTCGGGCGATTTCATCATACTGCTCGCTGACGCACGGGTACTCACCGTGCGCTGCCGGCGCGGTATCGCCCACCCCCACGATGGCCAAGTCCTCGCCGATCCGCAGTCCCGCTTCCCGGGCCGCCAGCTCCACACACGGCATCCGGTAGGTGTTTTCAATGAGGGCGGTGGGACGCTGCGGGCCGCTCAACCACTCCGCCATGCGCAACACGGTTTCCGTCGTCAAGCCCATCGCGCTGGCGTCGGTGTGCGGCACGAGTTTCTCATACAACACGAGACCGTCCGGCAAGCCGGCATCCACGAAGGCCTGGCGGATGCCGCCCGCCTTGGCGACCACCGGCACCAGCCTGTTCCCCTTCTCATCTTCAAACACGGAGACGGGAAGACCGATGCGCCGGTGACCTTGGTCGATTAGATATTTCGCGGCCAGCCGGTGCGCGCTGAATTCGTCGGGACACACGCTGTGCCCATGCGGGGTCGTGCCGTCGGCCATGTGATAAATCATGATGAAGCGCGTGGCCGCCGGCGCGTGCTTCTGCACCATCTCCGCGACTTCCCGCGATGCGCCTTTGACCAACACCGCGCGCGGCGGCGCTTCATGCCACAACCCAATCAATCGCTCGACCCGCTCGCGTTGAAAACGATCGAAGGCGATCGGGATCGGAATCAAACCGCTGTCCTGGATCGCGAGGAGGATCGCGTCGAGCGCGGCGGAGAATTGCGGGCGGGTCCCGTGCATCAGGACGTACACATCATGGGACGCGCGCCGCGAGTGTGGCCGGGCTTGCCGGTGCTTCACGTAGGTGCCGCTGCCCTGCACTTTGGAAATCAGCCCGTCCTTCTCCAGTTGCTGAAAGGCCGCGTGGATCACCCCGTAGGAAACATCGAAGGCGTGTCCCAGTTCGCGAAGGGTGGGCAGTTGGTCGCCGGCATGCAGTCGGCCCTGATTGATCCGCCGCGTGAGTTCTTCCACGACTCGTTGCACGCGCGGCGTTAGGACCTGACGAGCCGACGAGGGCTTCGTCCGCCGAGTGATCATTGTGATTCACTGTTTAAGATTACTTTCGTGATATGTCAATACTCAATTGACAAACAAGGTTAAATCCTGATATGTTGCCGACAATCGAATTGATCAGATTGATCAATTTGGAAATGGTGATCGGTGGCCGGACAGCGGCAGGCGTTTGACTAAACCGGACGGGAGGTTGACCGTGCTGCGGCTGGAGGGCCGAGGCAAGTAGTGGTGAGCAGCAAGCTCCACGGTCAAGCGAGCGTCACACGGCGTGCGCGCGCAGTTCGCGTGTGTGCGTTCACCCTCATCGAACTGCTCGTGGTGGTGGCGATTGTCACGTTGCTGGCGGCGCTGCTGACGCCGGCTTTGAGAAGCGCACGCGAGAGCGCGAAAGAGACGGCCTGTCGCAACAATCTCAGGCAATTGGGCGCGGCTATTCATATCTATGCCCAAGACTTCAGTGATTATGGACCAATTGCGAACATAGATGGTGTAAGTCTTTGGTGGAGTCAGAAAGAGCACGTGTTCATCAAGTATGTGATCCATGGTTTCGATCCGGCTAGCCTACCCGGATATTACTATGTTTGTGATCGTTCCGTGTTTCTTTGTCCATCGGTGCCGGCCAAGGGGATTCTGTCGACCACCTACGTCTTTGGAACATACGGCGGCAACGCGCTTTGGGGCTGGGGTGCTAATTACAAACTCGGGGGCTGCCAAACGCCGTCGGCCACGCATCTCCTAGGGGATGGGGCTTCCCCAGGTCATTACTACTATCACACCTACGCGATGGACTTCCGGCACCGCGCCCGGTTTCTGTCGCAAGCAACGTATGAAGGTATTCATGACGGGCCGAACAGTATGGCGATCGTCGTCCTCGTGGATGGGCACGTGGAGGCGAAAAGGTACTCGGATTTACACGTGATGAATGCCGCCCACGCCGTCCCCAACCAACAGGGTGGTGCGGCCACCTGTTTTGGTAATGGTGACTGCCATAACAGCCACAAGGAGTTTTGGGCGCCAGCGCCCGGAGTTCTCTGAAGGCGACGTGACCTCAACCTCCGGCAACGATCGACGGCGAGGGAAATCAGAAGGCTTCACACTCGTCGAGCTTTTGGTAGTCGTGGCGATCATTGCGTTGTTGGCGGCGATGCTGTTGCCGGCTCTCAGGAACGCGCGCGAACGGGCAAAGGCGGCGCAGTGCATCAGCAATCTCCGACAACTTGGCGTGGGGTTGAGTCTGTACACCGACGAGTACAACGGCGCGATCATGACTTCCTACCCGGTACCAGTGGGTCACGCTTATCCGGGGGGAAAGGTTGCCGGCATTTACGAAACGAGCTGGCTCGCCGCCCTGTACTACATGTCTGCTGTTTCTACCTTTTCCCTCCCCCGAGGGGGAGGGAAAAATGTTTCGCCGACGGCAGGCCGCCGCAAATTCAGCCGGCGCTGATAATCCAAACTGCTGTGCGGCCGCTGGTGAGTGTACCGCCGCCGATGGTCCGCGCCCAGGACTTGCGCCTCCGCCACGCGGCTGAATTGTTCCCGATTCAGAAACTCATCCCGCAGTTTGCCGTTGAAGCTCTCGCTGTACGGGTTCTCCCACGGACAGCCCGGCGGAATGTAGATCGTCGCCACGCCGGCGCGCGCCAACCACTGTTGCACTTCCCGCGTGATGAACTCCGGCCCGTTGTCGCTGCGCAGATACGCCGGCGCACCCCGCGCGGCCACGCAGCCGGCCAGCGTGCGGATCGCCGCGGTGCCGTTCATCCGCCGCGCCACGTCCAGCGCGAGGTTCTCGCGGGTGAATTCGTCCACCACCGGCAGCCACTTCAGGTGACTGGTACCGGATCCGTTTGGACCGTGGGCGGGACGTTGAATGTGGGCGCCAACGGCGCACTCAATCAGTTGATTATCGAGAACGGCGGCACGATAACCAACGGCGGCTCAGGCTCAATCGGCGTAGGCTCATCGCCGGGGTACATGAGCAGCAATAACCTCATGGTGGTGACCGGCAGCGGGTCCAGCTTCACCCAACTCGGCAGCGACTTTGGCTTGGGCGGCGCCGGCAGCAACCGGCTCGTGGTCACCGACGGGGCCACGTTCCGCAGCACCAACATACGGATGTCCGGCCCGAACAACGCGGTGGCGGTTACGAATGGCGGCTACCTCCGCACACTCGGTATTTCGGTGGGTGAGACGGCGGCAGCCAACAGCAACCTTTTCTTGTTGTCCGGGGCGGCCTCAAGCGTGACCAACGCCGGGAGCACGACCGTGGGCGGTTCCGGAGCCTACGCCACGCTGCGAATCGAGAACGGCGCCAAATATACGAACGCGGTTTCAACCGTGATCGGCCAGGGCGCCGGGAGCAGCAACAATCTGATGGTCTTGAGCGGGACCGGGTCGGTTTACAAGAACGGCAATGATTTCAGTCTGGGCGGCGGATCCAGCAATACGCTCCTGATTACGAGCGGCGGGTTCGTGGCCTCGCCCAACTTCCAATTCACCGGCCAGAATAACCAGATCATCCTGACCAATGGCGGCACCGCCAACACCGTCGCGACTCTCATTGGTGTCGGCTCTGCCACGGCGAACAACCGCGTCGTGGTGACCGGCACCGGCTCGGTACTGAACGCCAGCTACACGGGCTACAGCCTCATCGTCGGTTATGGCGGCGCTTCCAAATCGCTCCTGCAGATCGGCGACGGCGGCGCTGTCAACGCCGCCGGACCCATCTTTATAGGCGGTTTCTTCGGCTCGACCAGCCAGAGCAACACCATTCTGGTCACCGGACTTGGATCGCAACTCAACGTCACCGGCAGCCTCTATTTCGCCTACGGCGACTTGGCCGGCACGCCCTCCATCGGCAACCAGATCACGGTCGCCGACAGTGCTCAGCTGACCGTTCTCGGCGCAACGTACTTGGGCTTGGGCAGTGGGGGCGCGAACTCGAACATCGTCACGATCACCGGGGCCGGCTCGGTTTTTAACAATACCGCCAATGACTTCCTGCCGAACTACGTCGGCGTGGGCAACCAGCTGGTCATCACCAACGGCGGCAAGGTCGCGAGCTTGAACGGGCGCATTGGCACCGGCGGCGGCAGTCAGGGCCTCGGGCTGGTCACCGGTAGCGGTTCGGTCTGGACGAACATCAGCGGTGTGTATGCGGGTGAGAACGGCAACGACAATACATTGCGCGTCGAGGATGGTGCCCAGTTGTACACCACCGAGTTAAAAGCTGGTCACGGCACCGGCAGCGGCAACAGTATCCGAATCAATAGCGGTGGCTTGGCGGAGATGACCAATCTCATCGCGACCGCGCTGGCGGGCAACACCATCAGCAACGTCGGCGGCGTGTATCAGTTCTTCTCCGGCACGCCGACGGTCACGCCCAATGGGGCCGGCCGCATTGCGTTGACGGGCGGCACGATCTCGTACCGCAGCGTGACCAACGCCGACATTGCCTTCGCCGGCAACAACACCTTCCGGCTGAATTCAGCCTCCAACAGTCTGGCCGGCCAGACCTACACCTTCACCGACACCCTCGGCCCCACCAACTACACCCGGCTGGAAATGATCAACGGCGAAACCGCCTACCGTGGCGGCAACCTCACCATCGGCAGCGGCGGCTCGATGCTCATCTCCAACACCCGCGCCACCATCAGTGGCCTGCTCACCAACCTCGGCTCATTCATCTCGGTCAACGCGCAAGCGACCTTCTCAGGCGCGGTCTACAACAACGGCACGTGGGCGACGGATCCCACCACCAACACCTTCGCCAGCACCCACACCGTCGGCACCCTCGGCTCGATCACCATGACGCCCGGCGACCTGATGATCTTCCAGAGCTTTTCGTCAACACCAGCACCCAGTCCAACACCTACGACACGCTCCCTGGCAAATTCCTGTTCAACGGCGCGAGCACCCAGCGCTTCTTCACCGCCGGCAAGGAACTGGGCCTGGCGCCGACCGCCCCCGCCACGACGATCGTCGTGCCGGGCAACGCCGCCGGGTTCACCAACAACTTCGCCCTCGGCACCTTTGAGATCGCCAACTTCAGCACCGTGCGCGTCAGCGACGCCTTCATCACCGGCGGCCCCGCGGCCGATGACGGTCTGCGCGCCGCGCTCTACCTCAACGAACTGCTGATGTGGACGAACTCGTTCCTGATCGTCGACACCAATGTGACCGTGTACTTCGTCAACTCCAACAGTTGGGGCACCGCAAACTTTGCCCTGTTGGGCGACGCCGAGTTGCACCAACTCTTCATCCCCGAACCGAGCGTCCTGCTGCTACTCACTGCCGGGGTAGCACTCGCACAATGGAAACGTCGTCAAACCAACCAGCGGACTCTATCGCGGCGGCTCAACCCAGCCTCCCACCGATGTCACGGATGACCTGGTGGTCGGCAACGGACAATCTTCGCTCGTGACCCCGACCATCATCTTTCGTGACATTATCCCGGCCGGCATGGAGCACGTGGATTTTACCATTTATCGCAGTGATCCCGGCGACGTTTTCGCAGCCAACTTCGTCACCGGAGTCAGCATCAATGGCGGGCCTGTGGTCACGGTGGATACCGGACATCTGATCAACGGGTTTTATCATCCGCCCATTACCGGCAGCTTGGGATTTGCGAAATCCATCACGACCGGCACGCTGGACTTTTACTTTTTCGATCCCGGAGGTGGATCGTCAATCCGTCTCAACGGCATCCAGAATGACTTCAGCGACATCCCCGAACCCAGCGTCCTCGGCTTGCTTGCCATCGGCGGCCTGATGTGGCGTCATCGCCGCCGGCAATGACCCGACGCACCTACGTACAAAGCCTGCTTTTCAAAACCGCCTATCGCAAGGTGGACCTCGACGCGTTTCTCAATCCCGGCGCGACTCACTGGACGCGCTTCGACCCCGATCTCGGCTATGTTCCCAAAAGCGTCGTCATGCAGGATGGCGCCAACGGCGCGTGGTCGCGCTACACCTTCGGCCCCGGCGGTTTCCGGCAACTGATCAACCACGCCGAAAAACCCTGCCGCCTCAACACCTACGGCGACAGCTTCACCCAGTGCCAACAAGTCAGCGACGGCGAAACCTGGCAGGAATACCTCGCCGCCCATCTCGGCGAACCCATCCGCAACTTCGGCGTCGGCGGCTACAGCGTCCACACCGCCTGCCTCCGCGCCCGCCGCATGGAAGCCACTGAGCACGGCGCCGAATACGTCATCCTGAACATTTTCGACGACGACAGCCTCCGCAACCTCGACGCCCTCCGCCGCATCCGCACCAGCGTCCATCTGCCCGTCCCGACCGACGACAAACCGGTCCTCCTCAACGGCGTCCCCTGGCCCTACCTGCGCATCGACCTCGACACCGGCCGCTTCGCCGAGCATCCCAGCGTTTGCCCCGACGGTGAATCACTGCGTGCCCTGAGCGACCGCGATCGGTTCTACAGCGTCTTTAAGGACGACTTGATTGTAAACCTTTTCGTCCTCCGCGAGGGCGGCCAGATCGCGGATCGTCACCGGCAAAACCTCGGACGGCTCGCGGAAATCCTTGGCATAAACGCCAACCTGCGCAGCCCGGCCGACGCCGAACGGTTGCACATCACCTACGCGCTCAAGTCCACCGAGTATCTCCTCGACCAAATGCAGCAATGGGCCGCGCGCCACCGCAAAAAGTTCCGGGTCATCCTCTGCTACGGTCGCACCAATACCGGCTACGCCCTCGAAGGCCGCGACCGTTTCGACCAGTCCCTGCTCGATTACCTCAACCGTTCCGGCCTGCCGTTCATCGACACGCTGCCCAAGCACCTCGAACACTTCCGACTCTACCGGCTCAAGCCCGTCGAGTATCTCGACCACCTGTTTATCCCGCCGAGCGGCGCCGCCCTCTGCAACCACCATAACCCCACGGCCAACCACTGGTTCGCCTTTGCCATCAAAGATGAACTGGTCAACTGGCTCGACCCCAAACCCCCGACTATACTCATGACAAACACCGCTGCGACCAACTGCGCCCTGATGTTCGACCCGCATCCCGACGATTCTGAATTCTGGAGTGGAGGACTCACGCTGCTTCTCGTCCAGGCCGGCTGGCAGGTCCACTACGCCTGTTGCGGCGAGACCACCGCCGAAACCCGGGCCCAAGCCGAAGCCGCCGCCAAACTGGCCGGCGTCACCCGGCACTTCCTCGAAATCCCGCTGACCGGCAACTCGCGACTCCGCAACCAACTCCGCGAAAAGGTCGTCGCCCTCATGCAGCAGCTTCAACCCAAACTCACCTTCAGCGTCGCCTTGACCGACTACCATCAGGAACACTGCGACCTCACCCGCGAACTGCTCCCGCTCCTGCGCGCCTATCGCCGGTTCAAGTTCCCCGAAACCGAGATTTACACCTTCGACTCCCACGACGGCCGCGATCCGGTGGAGATCTATATCGACATCACCGACGTCTTCGACCGCCACATGGAAGTCCTGCGCTGCCACAAGGTCTTCGAAAAACCGGACCGCTTCCCGCCCGGCGAGAACACGCTCACCCGCGTCAAAACTGGCCGCGCGATGATGCTCGGCGCGAGCGTCCCGCATTCCCACACCCGCTGTCTCCACGCCGAAGGCTATCACATGATCTGGGGCCATCCCACCGAAGTGACCACTCTGAAACTCCTTTTCCCCGACCGCTTTCACTACCGCTCCCCCAACTGGCTGCGCTCGATGTGGTACACCTAGGTTTGCTTGGTCGGCTACGCCCGGTTGACGCAGTTCTTCCGATCAGTCCGAATCGCTGGCTGGACGGTCTGTCGGCACCCGATCCGAAGCGGATGCTTCACATCGCCGGGTCGAGAGACTTGCGAATTGCGGGCGACTGTCGCATTATCCGCCCTCACGTAGTCACCCTGGGGAATTTTATGACGACAACCGCCGCACTCGACAATCCACAGACCAAGCCGCTCGATCAGCTTTGCATCAACACCATCCGCACACTCGCGATGGACGGCGTGCAGAAGGCGAACTCCGGTCACCCGGGCGCGCCGATGGGGTTGGCGCCGGTGGGTTACTGGCTCTGGGAGAAATTCCTCCGCCACAACCCGGAGAACCCGCAGTGGCCGAACCGGGATCGGTATGTGTTGTCAGGCGGCCACGGCTCGATGCTGCTCTACAGCCTGCTGCACCTGACCGGCTACGACCTGCCGTTGAACGACCTGCAGAGTTTCCGGCAGTACGGCAGCCGCACACCGGGTCATCCCGAGCATGGCCTCACGCCCGGCGTGGAAACCACCACCGGGCCGCTCGGTCAGGGATTCAGCAATTCCGTCGGCATGGCCATCGCCGAACGCTGGCTGGCGCAACACTTCAACCGCGATGGCCACGCGATCGTCAATTTCCGGATTTACGCGATGGGTGGCGACGGCGACATGATGGAGGGCGTCACCTCCGAAGCCGCCTCCCTGGCCGGTCATCTCGGCCTGCACAAGCTGCTGTGGATTTACGACAACAACCAGATCACGATCGAAGGCAAAACTTCACTGGCGTTCAGCGAAGACGTGGGGGCGCGCTTCAAGGCGTACGGCTGGTTTGTTCAGCATGTCGCCGACGCCAACGACCTCAAGGCGATCAACCGGGCCATCAAGAAGGCGCTTAAACAAACCGAGAAACCGTCCTTCATCGTCCTCGACAGCCACATCGCCTTCGGCGCGCCGACCAAGCAGGACACGCACAGCGCGCACGGCGAGCCGCTCGGCGAAGACGAGATTCGCAAGACCAAGGAACGCTACGGCTGGCCGGTGGACGCGAAGTTTCTCGTCCCGGACGAGGTTGCCAAACATCTGCGCCGGCAGCTCCGTCGCGGACGCAAGCTGGACAAAGAATGGCAGACGCAGTTCGACGCGTACGCGCAGGCCCAACCGGCCCTGGCTGCCGAGTGGCGACAGATGCAGAATAGCGAGTTGCCGGCCGGGTGGGACAAAGACATTCCGTCGTTCCCGGCCGATCCCAAAGGGCTGGCGACGCGCGAGTCCAACGGCAAAGTGTTGAACGCCATCGCGAAAAACGTTCCGTGGTTGCTCGGCGGCGCGGCCGACCTTGCGCCTTCGACGAAGACCCTGCTCGCCGACGGCGGGAATTTCCAGAAAGGTTCGTTCAACGCCCGCAACTTCCACTTCGGCATTCGCGAGCACGCGATGACCGGCATCATCAACGGCTTGGCGCTGTGCAAACTGCGCCCGTTCGGCGCCACCTTTCTGGTCTTTTCCGATTACGCCCGCGGCTCGGTCCGATTGGGAGCGGTGATGGAGTTGCCGGTCATCCACGTCTATACGCACGACAGCGTCGGCGTCGGCGAGGACGGTCCGACCCATCAGCCGATTGAACAGGCCATGTCGCTGCGCCTCATCCCGCATCTGGTCGTCATCCGACCCGGCGACGCCAACGAGGTCGCCGGAGCCTGGCGCGTGGTGATGGAGCAAAAGAAACATCCCGTCGCCCTCTGCCTCACCCGGCAGGCCGTGCCCACGCTCGACCGAACGAAGTACGCCCCCGCGTCCGGTGTCCGTCAGGGCGGCTACATCCTGAGCGATTGCGATGGCCCGCCGGAGATCATCCTCATCGGCACCGGCTCCGAGTTACAGTTTGCCGTCGAAGCCGGCGAGAAACTAAAAGCTGAAGGCGTCAAAGTCCGGCTGGTCAGCCTGCCCTCGTTTGAGTTGTTTGAGCAGCAACCCAAAGACTACCGGGACCGCGTCCTGCCGCCCAGCGTCCGCAAACGTCTCGCGGTGGAAGCTGGCGCCACGCTCGGCTGGTACAGGTACGTCGGTCTGGACGGTGTGGTGATCGGTCGCGACAATTTCGGAGCGTCGGCCCCGTTCAAGGACCTCTACAAACACTTCGGGTTCACGACCGAGAATGTGTATGCGACGGCGAAGACGTTGCTGACCAGACCAGAGTAGCTACGATTGAATCACCGGCGCGCCGCGCGCGCCGTGCCAGATGCGCATGATTTCGACTCGACCGGCAATGAGCGGTAGCCGGTAGATGATCCGGTAGTTGCCGTGAAACACTTCGCGGATGCAGGGATCGTTGCGCTCGGGTACGGCACAACCCGCCTCTGGATGGAGAGGAATGGCGCGGGTTTTCCGAAGAATCGCGCGCCCCGTGGCGATGGCCGCGGCCACGTTGGACGCCGCGATGTAGGCCGTCAGCGCTTCGAGGTCTTCGAGAGCCTCCGGCGACCAGAGGACTTGGTGGGCCATGATTTCACTGTCGATTCAAAACGCGCTTCGACCTGTTCTTGGGAGATGCCTTTGCCCTGATCGAGGCTGTCTTCAGCTCGCTCCAATGCCGCCAAGAATTCGACTCGCTCGCGAATCTGCTCCAGCGACGCGTCATCCGGCAAGCGTTGGATCGCGCCCAAGACCAACTCTTTGTTGCTCATATCGAGCGCATGATACTTGGCCCGTGCGCGAAATACAACTCGCCAGCACCACCGGAGTCACTCGCGGACGGTGAGGGCGACGATGATCAGGGTAGCGCCGACTTCGGGGCCTTTGATGAACACCGAGTTGTTCTCCGCGATCTTGACGGTGGCTTTGGTGACGGACACTTTGCCGGAGTAAAGTGCGACCTCCAGTTCGTGGGTGTTCCGCGCGTGGCCTTTCGGGGTCACGAACACCGTGAATCCTTCGCCGGGGTAGAGCTTCAGGGTTTTGTCGCCCTGGAGCGCGGCGCGTTTGCTGCCGAGTTGCGCGTAATGGTCGTAGCCGAAAACGGGCTTCAGTTTCGGCGCGATGTCGGTGAGATGTTGGTCTGCCGGCGCGGATCGGTTGGCGGCACGGATCAGGCGGACGTGGACGGAAGCGGCCTCGGACGTGGCGGCGAGCAACCAGAGTGTGCAGGCAAGAATCGTCCAGCGCATGGCTCAGGTGTCGAGTTTCGCAAACAACGTCTTCATTTCGGTCATGTCCGGCGTCCATGGCAGACCGGACACCCAGATGACCGTGACGCCGGCAGCCTCGGATTGGAACTGCGTGGCCACGGTGTCCGGCAACGACGTGCTGACCTGCCGGACCTCGGCAAACTGGGGCGGGGCGGCGGTCGGCGATTCGGGAGCCGGGCCGCGTCCGGCCAGCATCCAGAGTCCGGCCACGGCGGCGACGACCACCACGGTCACGGCGGCCAGGGCCGGTTGGTGTTGGCCGAGCCAGTCGGCCAGGGTGAGCCGCCGCTCGGGCACGGAGACGGTTTCGTCGCCGCGACGTTCGATCTCGGACCGGACCTTCGACCAGAAGAACTCCGGCGAATCGCTCATCGGTTGCGCTGCCGGCGGGGCCTCGGCGAGCATCCGGCGGACGTGCTGTTGTCGGCGGTATTCGGCGGCGCACACCGGGCAGGCGCGCACGTGCCGGTTGACCCGCCATCGGCGCAGGGCGCCGAGTTGGCCGTCGAGCAACGCGGTCAGATATTTGGATTGATGGACTTTCATAGCTCGTCCTTTAGCAACTTCTGCAAATGTTTGCGGGCGTAATGCAGCCGCGACATGACGGTGCCGATGGAGCAGCCCACGGCTTTCGCGATCTCGGCGTACTCCAATCCCTCGAATTCACGGAGCTGGATAACGACACGGTGATCAGCGGAAAGTTCCCGGAGGGCGGTGTCGATCCGTTCGCGCAGTTCCTTGCGTTCCATCTCTTGCGTGGGGAGCGGGTTGGTCGAAGGCGGCTCGGCCACATCCGCGTCGGTGTCGGGATCAATCGTTTCCTCGAAGGGCGTCGTCGGTTGCCGGTCGCGTTTGCGGACGAAATCAATGCAGAGGTTGGTGGTGATCCGGTAAATCCAAGTGTAGAAGGAGGCGTTTTTCTGGAACTTGCGAATGCCCTGCCAGGCGCGCACGAACGCTTCCTGGGCCACGTCGGTCGCATCCTGCTCGTTGCGCAACATGCCATAGGCCAGCCCATAGACCCGCTGCCGGTAACGGTTGACCAACAGCTCGTAAGCGCGGAGTTCGCCCCGCTGGCAATGCTCCACGGCTTCACGGTCAGATGGTTCGACACGGACGGGTTCATCACCGGATTTGGACGCCGAACCCATCGCGATATTCATCGGGATTTTTTCTGTGCTGTCCATCACCCTTTCACCACGCCGATGGGACGCAAGCGCGCCACCTTTCGGGCGAGACCCGCATTATGACAGACATCCACCACGTTTTCCACGTCTTTGTAGGCCCAGGGCGCTTCCTCCAACGCCGTGCCCCGGCCCTGCGCCATCATCACCACCCCGCGCTCGTGCATCGTCAGCCGCAACTCCTCGAAGGTATGTTCCTTCTTCGCCCGCGCCCGGCTCATCATCCGGCCCGCGCCGTGGCAGACCGTGCCCCAGGTCTGCTCCATCGCCCCCGGCGCGCCGACGAGCACGAACGAGTACCGCCCCATGTCGCCCGGCACGAGCACCGGCTGCCCAATCGCTTTGTACCGCCCCGGCAACAGCGCATGTCCCGGCGGAAACGCCCGGGTCGCGCCCTTGCGATGCACGCACACCGTCTTGCCGCCGTGCTCTTCGAGCTTGGCGATGTTGTGCGGCACGTCGTACACGAGTTCCATCCCGAGTTCGCGCGGCGAGATGTGGAGCGCGTGCAGGAAAGCGTTCTCGGCCTTGGTCATCAACACCTGCCGGTTGGCAAAGGCGTAGTTGGCGGCGCAACGCATCGAGGAGAGATATTCCTCGCCCTCCGGCGAGTGGACGGGCGCGCTCACCAGTTGCCGGTCGGGGAGATCGATGCCGTACTTGCGGGGCGCATCGCGCAGCACTTTCAGGTAATCGTCGCACACCTGGTAGCCAAACCCGCGCGAGCCGCAGTGGATCATCACCGTGATCTGGCCGGGGGACAACCCCATCACGTCGGCGGCGTCCGCGTGGAAGATTTCGTCCACGACCTGGACTTCGAGGAAATGATTTCCACTGCCGAGCGAGCCGAGTTGGCCCTTGCCGCGTTCGAGCGCGCGCGTGGTGATGTGGGACGGCTCGGCATCGGCCAGCCGGCCGCGCTCCTCGATAAACTCCAGATCGTCAGCGTCGCCGAACCCGTGCTCGACCGCCCAGTCCGCGCCCTGATGCACGCATTTGCGTTCGTCGTCGAGCGACATCCGTAGATCACTGCCGCGGCCGAGTCCGCAGGGGATGTCCCGGAAAAGTTGGGCGACGAGATCCTTGATGCGGGGGGCGACCTCTTCGTGCTTCAGATTGGTGCGCATGAGACGGACACCGCAATTGATGTCGTAGCCGACGCCGCCGGGGGAGATCACGCCGCCCTGTTGCGGGTCGGTCGCGCAACACCCGCCGATCGGGAAGCCGTACCCCCAGTGGATGTCCGGCATGGCGAGCGAATACTTCTGGATGCCGGGCAGGAAGGCGACGTTGGCGACTTGTTCGAGACAATTGTCGCCCACGATATGCTCCAGCATTTTCTCGGAGGCGTAGATGCGCCCCGGCACGCGCATGCCGGTCTTGTAGCTGGCCGGCAGTTCCCAGAGCCAGTCGTTGATTTTCTCCAGCGGACTCACACGGGAAATGTACCCGCCGCGCCGCCGGGTGACAAGCCGCGCAACGAGAATCGCCGTTTGACGGATGGGCGAGCTTCCGCTACAATAAGATCCCAAGGAGGTTGTACCCAGTGGGGAGTACCAGAACGTTGTACCATCAGTCTGCCGTGGTGCCGTTTCGGCGCCGGGGCCATGGGCTGGAGATTCTGTTGGTCACCTCGCGCAGTGGCAAACGGTGGGTGATTCCGAAAGGACTGGTCGAGCCGGACCTGACGGCGTCAGCGTCGGCGGTCAAGGAGGCGTACGAGGAAGCCGGTATCAAGGGCAAACTCCGCTCCGATTGTCTCGGCACGTATGAGTATGAGAAATGGGGCGGGACGTGCGAGGTGGAGGTGTTCCTGTTCGAAGTGCAGGTCGAACTCGATGATTGGCCGGAAGCGGACGAGCGCGAGCGCCGCTGGATGAGCCTCACGCAGGCCATCGACCACCTCGATGAACCGGGTCTGCAGGACCTGCTGCGCGCCGTGCCGGACCAGCTCTCATAGTCGGGCGTGCTTCAGCGGGGCCAAAGCCACAAAATGGCGGCCCCGGCCAGCAGCACCAGGCCGAACAAGCCAGCCAGGCGCCGAAGCAGGCCGCGATCGCCCAGCACGGCGACGATGCCGGTCTTGAACACGAGGTTGGCGAGCGCCGCCAGCAGGATGGTCCGCCAGCCGGTGGTTGCGTCCAGTCGCCCATCGTTCACCAATTGCGCGGTGGACAAGGTGATCGCGTCCATGTCCGTCAGCCCGGAGATGACAGCGACGACGTAGAGCCCCTTCGTACCGAACAGAGCTTTCGCCGCGGCTACAGCCAGGAGCACGACCCCGTACAACGCGCCGAACACCAGCGCCGATTTCAACTCCGCGGGATTGCCTTGGGCCGGCATTTCCGATTCCCCATGCCGAATCAGGAAGTACGCCCCGGTCGCAATCGCCGCGGTGGCAACCAGCATCGCGGCGAGCGGCGGCGCGAGCTGCCGGAAATGCCCGGCTGCCACCGCACTGATCTCGATGAGCACCCGGACGAAGACTACCGTGGACGCTAGCACGATCACCAGCGCCGCCAAACCGGCCGTGCCGGGCGATTCGCGGGAGCGGCGCGCGTAGCTGACGGTCGTGGCCGTGCTCGAAATCATTCCCCCGAGCAATCCGCCGAGCAACGTTCCCGTGCGCGCGCCGAACACCTTGTACAACACGTACCCGACGAGGCTGATTCCGACGATCAACACCACCATCAGCCAGAGCTTGAATGGATTCAACACCGCATACGGCCCGTACGCGCGATTCGGCAGCACCGGCAGAATCACGAGCGTCAACAGCACAAACTGCATGATCGCCTTGAGATCCTGCTCGCCCATGCCGGCCACGAACTGGTGCATGGGCTTCTTGAGTTGCAGCAACACCGCCGTCGCGCCGCCCACCGCCACCGCCACGGCCTTGTCACCGACCACCAGAAACGCACCCACACCGAACAACAGGATGCCGGCCACCTCCGTCGTCTGGCCCGGATCAATGTCACCTGCTTTCAGTCGCGCTAGGTTGCCGATCACGAAGAACGCCGCCACAGCGATCAACCCGGCGGCCACCACCCATTCGCCAAACCGCAGCCCGAGATGCGCGCACAGCACTCCGAACAGCGCAATCAATGGGAACGTGCGGATGCCGGCCACGGACGCTTCCGTGCGCTGCCGCTGCAGCCCGACGAGCAACCCCAACAACAACGCCAGCCCCAGTTGCGTGAAAAGCTCTCGTCCCATCTCCATCACTGAGTTCAGCCGGAAATCGCGGCGGTGACAAGATGAAAAGTGTGAAGTGCGGAAGCCGCTGGGCTTTGATCGGCGATTCTTGTCCTGCCAGCATTCATTTGATAATCTGCCCGCTTGATGCCACTCGGCGAAGCTGATACGCGGGCGAAACTGATTGATCCAGCGATTCATAAGCGCGGCTGGACGGAAGACCTGATTCGCCGGGAAGAGACAGCGGGCGCCATCGAGATCATTGACGGCAAGCCACGCAAGCGGGCCAAAGGGCGTATGGACTTCACGCTGCGCGTCCGGGTGACAGTCGGAACACAGCCCGTCGCGGTTGCGCTCATCGAAGCCAAAGCGGAGGGGCTTCCCCCCGGTCACGGCTTGGAGCAGGGCAAAGCGTACGCGGCCGCCCAACGTTTCAACGTGCCGTTTGTGTTTTCGAGCAATGGGCACCTGTTCGTTGAATATGACCGCTTTACCGGCCGGACCAGCCAACCACGACCGCTCACGGAGTTTCCGACACCCGACGAATTACGCACTCGCTACGAGCAAGGCGCCGGCTTCAAACTCGACGGGTCGGCGGCGAAGCCGCTGTTGATTCCGTACAAAGGCGGGGAAGCGACGCGCCGGTATTACCAGGATGCGGCCATTCGCGCCGTGCTTGAAAAACTCGCGACTGGTAAGAAGCGCGCGTTGCTATCGCTGGCGACGGGAGCCGGTAAGACCTTCATCGCCGTTCACCTGCTCAAGCGCATTGCGGATGCAGGCCAACTCAAACGCGCGCTGTTTCTCTGTGACCGTGATGAATTGCGCTCGCAGGGACTCGGCGCGATGCAAAACGTGTTCGGCGCGGACGCGGCGGAAGTTTACCGGGAAGCCGATGGTTCAAACCACGCCCGCAATGCGCGCATCCACATTGCTACCTACCAGACACTCGACATCGCGGCCGAGGATGGCACGGCCAATTTCCTGACGAGCTTCTACCCGGAAAACTATTTCAGCCACATCATCATTGACGAGTGCCATCGCTCGGCGTGGGGGAAATGGTCGCTTGTGCTCACGCGAAATCCAGATGCCGTCCAGATTGGTTTAACGGCCACGCCGCGCCAATTGCGGACAGTTACCGGACGGGCACGTCCCAAAACCAGCGGCTACGCGGCGAGTGCCGAAGCACAGGATGCAAGGATTCTCGCCGACAACCTGAAACACTTCGGTCAGCCGGTATACGAATACGACATGAGCCAAGGGATCGAGGATGGCTACTTGGCGGCCTGTGAGATTCAACGCTTTGATCTGTTCCACGACAATCACCTCCAAACCGAGCGTGACCGCGGAGTTCACCAGGAGGATTTGCAGTCCAAGAAGATCACCAGCGCCAACTCAGGCGAAACGCTCCCGATTTCTGTGACTCAGGATCACTACGATGCGTCGGCCCTCGATAGCAAACTGCTGATGCCAGAACGCGTGGCGGCCATGACGACTCATCTGTTTAAGTATCTGCTCGCCACCGGTGGGCCGCTACAGAAAACCATCATCTTCTGCGCCCGCGACACGCACGCGGACAACGTCGCCACCGCCATGAACAACCTTTACGCGGAATGGTGTAAGGCGGCCGGACAGAAGCGGCTCGATCCGTACGCGTTCAAATGCACCGCCAGTGTCGGTGGCGCGCAATACCTCGCCGATCTGCGCGGCGCGTCCCGCTCCTATTTCGTCGCCACGACCGTGGATTTGCTGACGACTGGCGTGGACGTGCCGGTGGTGTCGAACATCGTCTTCTTCAAATACGTTCGCTCACCGATTGCGTTCTATCAGATGGTCGGACGCGGCACGCGGCTCGATGTCGCTTCCGGCAAGCTCATGTTCCGCGTCTATGACTTTACCGATGCCACGCGCTTGTTCGGCAAGGATTTCGTCACCAAACCGCCGCGGACCGGTGGCGGGGAAGGTCCGGGCGGGGATGGCCCGGTTGAGCCGACCATCCAAGTCGAAGGCTTTGACGTGCAGGTGAGCGACGCCGGCCGGTACATCGTCACGCAAGTGGACGGCAAAGCGATGCCGGTCACGGTCGAGGAATACAAGGAACGGCTGGCCGCCAAGCTGGTCGAAGAAGCGCCGACTTTGGAGAAGTTCCGCGCCACGTGGATCGAGCCGCCGAAACGCAAAGAGATACTGGGAAAACTGCCCGATGCCGGTCGTTCCGCGTTGCTTGTGCAACAACTGGAAGACATGACCGACTACGATCTCTACGATGTTTTGGCGGAACTTGGTTACGGCCTGACGCCGCGCACCCGCGTCGAACGCGCCGACGCGTTTACCTACAAGCACGACCGCTGACTGGCCGACTTGCCAGTTCCGACGGCAAACACGCTCAAAGCGATGGCGAAACAATTTGCCCGCGCCGGTACGGATGGCTTGGAGAACCCGCAAATCTTCCAGACGCCGGACGTTGTCAAGGCCGGCGGCCTCGATGCGCTCAAAGCTCTCGGCAAACCCGCCGCCATCCTGCGCGAAACCAAAGAACGGATGTTCGCGGCATGAAGAAGTTGCCGGACGGTTGGCGGTGGGTGAAGTTGGGCGAACACGTGAGAAAACTCGGCAGCGGGTTCACGCCATGCGGTGGGCACGCAACTTACCAGAGTTCTGGCGTGCCGCTGATACGCAGCCAAAACGTCCACATGAACCGCTTCGTGAACGATGGCTTGGCGTTTATCTCTGACGAGCAGGATGAAGAAATGGCAGCAAGTCGCGTTCAAGCTGGTGACGTGCTTCTCAACATCACCGGTGCCTCTATCGGTCGCGTCTGTGTTGCGCCTTCCGAGGTTTGTCCGGCGAACGTCAACCAACATGTTTGCGTAATTCGCGGCGACAGTGCACTTGATCCTGACTTTCTCGCGTTCTATCTCGCGACGCCCGACTTCCAGAAGTTCGTCTTGGATTCGCAAGCAGGGGCGACACGGCAGGCGTTGACGAAGGCGATGATTGAGGACTTCCAAATTCCTTTTACGGAGTTGTCGGAGCAGCGGCGGATTGCGGGGGTGTTGCGGGAGCAGATGGCGGCAGTGGCGTCAGCGCGGCGCATCGCCGAGGCGCAACTGGAAGCCGGCCAAACCCTCCCCGCCGCCTACCTCCGCGCCACCTTCTCCAGCCCCGAGGCTCAGCAGTGGCCGAGGAAGCGATTGGGAGAAGTTCTCAATCCGCGAAATGAAGTTGTTCATCCACGCGATAAGCCTACCGGAGCTGCAACTTTTGTCGGCATGGAACACATCGAATCTGGTACGGGCAAACTCATGGACTCACTCTCAGTTAAGATGTCAGAGCTTACCGGACGGAAGCCACGCTTCTACAAAGGCGACATCGTGTACGCTTACTTGCGCCCGTACTTGAACAAAGTATGGATGGCAGACTTCGATGGCCTCTGTTCCGTGGATCAGTACGTTTTCGCTGTCGATTCAGCTAAAGCTGACAGAGAACTGATCGCGTGGTTTCTCCGGAGTCCGGTTTATCTAGAGCGCGCACCAATTAACACCAGCCCCGGTTATTTGCCACGGATACGCACCGAAGAGGTTCTTGGGGTCGAACTCAATTTGCCGCCACTCACCGATCAGCACCGCATTGCGGCCGAGTTGTCGGAGCGGCTGGCGGGGGTGGAGCGGCTGCGGCGGGGGCTGGCGGAGCAACTGGAGGCCATCGGGAAACTGCCGGCTGCCTTGCTAAGAGAGGCCTTTTCGGGCAGGATATGAGGCGGGGTTAAGCATGAGAAAGAAGAATCACAATGGCGCGGATGCACTGGTGGACTTGGTGGGGGAAATCCGCGCGGCGGATTTGGACAACGGGACGTTCGTGCTGCGCCTGGCTGACGGCACGAAACTGGAGGCCTGCTTTACGCCTGCGCAAGAGGCGACGATCACCGAGGCGCTGCGCCAGCACGCCAGCGTCAGGCTGCATGTGAAAGGCCGCGCCGAGTCTGCCCGCAAGGCTGGCCCGAAGCGCGTCGTCTCGGTGGAGTCGTTGCGGGTAGAAGCTGCGGGCGAGGAGCCGTATGACGAGACGGCGAAGCCAATCTGGAAAGTTGCGGAGGAGATCGCTGCCGCCGTGCCGGATGAGGAATGGCAGAAACTGCCGACCGACCTGGCCAGGAACTACAAACACTACTTGTACGGCGCGCCCAAGAAAAAGTGAAAACCATTTTCGCGGATGCGGGCTATTGGATTGCCTTGCTCCATCCACGGGACGAGCATCACGGTAAAGCGCAGGGCCTGTCACGCAAGCTACAGCGAGTGCGTCTCGTGACCACGGAGATGGTGCTCGTCGAATTCCTCAATGCTCTGGCCAACGAGGGCAAAGCCCTTCGGAGGGCGGCGGCGGAGTTCGTGGCCGCCATGCGAACCAATCCAAACGTCGAGGTCGTGTCCCAAACCAGCCAGCAATTTGCGGCGGCGTTTGCGTTCTATCGCTCCCGCATGGATAAAGGCTGGGGACTGACCGATTGCGCGTCGTTTTTGGTCATGCAGGAGCGCAGGATCACGGAAGCGTTGGCCCATGACGAAGACTTCCAGCAGGCCGGCTTTCGCGCGTTGTTGCGGGAATCTCGATGAGACGCCAAAGCAGCAAACCGAACAACAAGCGCCTCGCCACGCAGCAGTCGGTCAACGGCGTGGTCAAGAGCATCTGCGACATCATGCGGCGGTCGAACTGCGCGGGGGCGTTGCAGTACGTGCCGGAGGTGACGTGGATTCTGTTTCTGCGGATTCTGGACGAACAAGAGGCGAGCGAAGCGGAACGGGCCGAGGCGGTGGACTCAGAGTTTACCCCCGCTCTGGAGTCGCCCTACCGGTGGCGGGATTGGGCTGCGCCCGACGGAGCGAAGCGCAAGGAACTGCAGGATGGCGCAACCGGCGCGTTCATGGGATTCGTCAACGGCGATCTGATTCCGCACTTGAAGAAGTTGCGGCAGCGTCCCAATGCGACGCCGCGTCAGAAGGTCATCAGCGAGATTTTTTCAAGCGTGACCCATACGCGGATTGATACCGAGCGTAACTTGCTGGACGTGCTCGACAAGGTGCACGAGATCAGCGCGGAGAGCGTTGACCCGACGCACGTGTTCACGTTGTCGCAGGTGTGCGAAGGCTTGTTGCTGAAGATGGGCGAGAAGGGCAACGATGGCGGCCAGTTCTTCACACCCCGGGAAATCATCCGCGCGATGGTGAAGGTGATTGATCCGAAGATCGGCGAGACGGTGTATGACCCCGGTTGCGGCACGGGCGGGTTTCTGGCGCAGGCGTACGAGCACATGGCCGGCAAGAATCACGCGAACATCCAGTCCGCCGACCAGTTGGAGACGCTCAAGCACCGGACGTTTTACGGACGCGAGAAAGACAATGCCATCTATCCCATTGCGCTCGCCAATCTCGTCTTGCATCACATCGACGAGCCACACATCTGGCACGGCAACACGCTGACGGGCGATGAGACTTACGGCGGGCTGTTTACTGGCGCGCCGGCGTTGTTCGACGTGGTGCTGATGAACCCGCCATTCGGCGGCAAGGAAGGCAAATCCGCGCAGACGAATTTTGCCTACAAGACCGGCGCGACGCAGGTGTTGTTTCTCCAGAACGTCATCGCGTCGCTCACACCGACTGGCCGGTGTGGGATCGTACTGGATGAGGGAGTGTTGTTCCGCACGAACGAAACGGCGTTCGTACAGACCAAGCGCAAGCTGCTGGATGATTGCGACCTGTGGTGCGTCGTCAGCATGCCTGGTGGCGTTTTCACCGCCGCCGGTGCCGGCGTGAAGACCAATCTGCTGTTCTTCACCAAAGGCAAGCCGACCGAGAAGATTTGGTACTACGACCTGTCCGACATCAAGGTGGGCAAGAAAACGCCGTTCCTGCTCGAAAAGTTTGACGACTTCTTCCGCCTGCTGCCGCAGCGAGCCGACAGTGAACGGAGTTGGACGGTGGACATCGTTGCCCGCCGCGACAAAGCCAAGGCCGAAGCCGATCCGCTGCGTGCCCAAGCCGCCAAGCTCGAAACCGAAGCCGAGCCTCTTCGTGAGCAACTCAAGGCGCTGAAGGCCGAAAAGCTGATGGATTCGCCCAAGTTCGTTACCCTGGCCGAGAAGGTTGCCACCTTGGAACGCGACGCCCGCGAACTCAAAGACAAAGCCCAATCCATCGAAGACGCCGCCTACGACCTGAAGGCCGTCAACCCAAACGCCAAGAACCAAGAAGACACGCGAACACCAGAGGAGTTGCTCGCCCTCATTGAATCCAAAGGGCGTGAAGTCGAAGCGGCTCTGGCAGAGCTACGAGCGTAGCGCGGCCGGATTTGCCTTCCCACCGGCTAAGATGGCGGCTTGGTCGTGCTCCGCCCAGCGAAGCAGTTCGATCCGGCCGTCCAAATGTTCCACCAGCGCGGTGCTGCTCTCCACCCAGTCGCCGCAGTTGTAGTAGTCCACGTGGCGGATCTGGCGGATCACGGGGGTGTGAATGTGACCGCAGATGATGCCGTCCACCTTATACAACTCGGCGTAGTGGGCGACGGCGTCCTCGAACTGGCTGATGAAACTCACCGCGGATTTCACCCGGCTTTTCACGTAGGCGCTCAACGACCAGTAGCCCAGCCCGAAGTGGTTGCGGACCCAGTTCAGCGGGCGGTTCAGCAACAGCAGCAGGTTGTAGCCGGTATCGCCGAGGTACGCCAGCCAGCGGGCGTGCTTGGTGATCGTGTCAAACTCGTGGCCGTGCATCACCAGCAACCGTCGGCCGGTCGCCGTCGTGTACACATCCCGCGGACGGACCAGCACGTTGCCATACGCGCCGATAAAATGCGCGCAGAACTCGTCGTGATTGCCGGGAATGTAGATCACCCGCGTGCCCTTGCGGCCTTTGCGGAGGATTTTCTGGATCACGTCGTTGTGCGCCTGCGGCCAGAAATGCGATTTGCGTAACTGCCACAGGTCCACGAGGTCGCCGACGACGTAGAGCGTCTGGCATTCGTGGTCGCGGAAGAACTCCAGCAGTCCCGCCGCATTGCTGCCGGGCGTGCCGAGATGCACGTCGGAAATCCAAATGGTCCGGTAGTTCATGGGCGGCTCCGCAGCCGCGCCCACGCCGCGTCCAGTTTCTGCAATTGCTCGCGCCGCCGCGCTTGCAGGTTTTCGACCAGCGCCCGCGGCGGCACCGGACCTTCGTGGCGGACGCGTTCGAGGCCGGTATCGACATCATGTATCCGCCCCAAGGCCCGCTCCGTGGCGTGCACGCGGCGCGTCAATTTCTCGGTCGCTGGCCCGAGCCTCGGTCCGAAGAACTCGCCGAGATACCGGGTGCGGCGCAGCGCGATGCGCAGCCGGTGCAGCTCGTCGGGATCGTCGGAGTGCCGCAGCCGGCCGAGCTTCAACGCCTGCCGCAATTCCTTCTCCAGATTCTTGGTGGCCAACTTGGCCAGGTTGCCGGTCGGCTCGACGCGCGTCAGCCGGGGCAACTCCACCCGCAGCAGCCAGGCCAGCCGGCGGCGCACCGCGGCGAAATGCGCGCCGCGCAGACAGCGGCGTACCGTCACCTGCCGCAACGAGCGGCGTTGGCGTTGATGGCCGAGGAACGTCCGCCACAACCGGCTGTGGGCCATGGTGGGCTGGATCAGGGGGCTTTCCAAAAACTCGACCCACACATCCAGGTCGCGGGCCGGGCCGAGATCGCGGTTCAATTGTTGCAACGCCGCGTCAATCGGTTTGCGTGACGACTTCGGCAGATGTTTGCGAAATACCCGCAGCAGCAACCGCAGCCGGCGGATCGCGACGCGAATGTCGTGCAACGGCTCGGGGCTTTCGCCGGTGGCGGCGCCGTCCACGTTGCTGGTGATCGTCTTGAACTGGAGCGACATCAACCGGCGCGCCGCCTCCCCGACCGGCATGTCCGCACGCACCAGCGGCTGCGGGTCGCGGACCGGCGCGGCTACGAAATGGATGTTCACCGGAAACAGCGCCCGCCACAGATCGGCCTTTTGATTGGCGCGGGTGATGTTAAATGAGAAATGTGGACTCTGTACCGCGACGCGGATCGTCTGATCGGCCCGTTTCACCTCCATGATCGCGGCATCCTGCATGTGGCCGTGGTCGAGTCCGTCAGCCACGCGCACGAACGCGGCCAGCGCGCTCTCCCGGTGCGGGAGTTGGAGCGCATCCGTCCAGTTGCCGCTGTGGAACGGGATGGCGGCGGCCATCACCCGGCGTTGCGCCCGGCTGAACCCGCTCAACCGGACGCGGCGCACGATGGCAGCGCTGCGCGCGGGATGTTTGGCCGGATCGACGCTGTACCCCACATCGTGCAGTCGGGCGGCGGCTTCGATCAAACGGCGCTCGCGCCCCGACAGGCCAAGCCACCGATGAGTTGCGTCAAACAGGTGGACGGCCAGCGCGGCGACGTGCTCGGTGTGAACGTCCTCGTTGTGATACCGGGCGCAAAGTTGCGGGAGGGAGGGCATGTCATCCCAAGCGCACTGGGTTTGCAGTGGCGCTCATACTGTCCGCAGGGTTCTCATTGACCCCTCGATTCATCAAGGGGCTTTCGCACCCCGGAAAGAACCAGAACCGCTTCAGCGGTTTAGGGTCAGTCGCGAGTCGCAGCGACCGAAACCGTTGAAACGGTTTTGGTTTCGGGACGCGTCTCCACACCCCGCTAAAGCGGGGTGTGAATGAGAGAACGATTTCGGTCATGAGCGCTGTCACGCGGACGAGTTGGCCGGCCGCTGCGGCTCGAAGGTTTGATTGCGGTCGCGTTGGGCCTGCTGGGCGGCGGCACGGGCTTGGTCGGAGAACGCGGCCTGGCTGCGAAACGCCTTGGTCGAGCCGGGTGGCTCGGCGCGGACGTAACGGCCATCGGGTTGAAGCAGACGCGCTTTGGCAGTGTCGCGGAAACAGGCGTGCAGGAGGTCGATCAGCTTCTGCCGGCTGGCGGCGTCTTCGACGGGCACGAGCAGTTCGACGCGCCGATCGAGGTTGCGCGGCATCCAGTCGGCGCTGGAGATGAACACTAGCGCGTCACCACCGTGATGAAAATAAAGAATCCGCGCGTGCTCGAGGAAGCGGTCCACGATGCTGGTGACGGTGATGTTTTCGCTCAACCGCGCCACGCCGGGACGCAGGCAGCAGATGCCGCGAACGTTGAGTTGGATTTTGACGCCCGCGTGCGAGGCTTTGTACAAGGCGCGGATGATTTCAGCATCCACCAGCGAATTGATCTTGGCCATGATGTGGCCCTTCTGGCCCTGCTGACAGCGCAGCATCTCACTTTCGATCAGCTCCAGCAGGCGCGCCCGCAGCCCGATCGGGGCGGCCTCGACTTTTTTGTAGCGGACGGGCTGGGAGAAACCGGTGATCGTGTTGAAGAAGGTCGTGGCGTCTGCGCCGTAATCCTCGTGGCTGGTCAGGAAGCTGACGTCGGTGTAAAGGCCAGCGGTGACCTCGTTGTAGTTGCCGGTGCCGAAATGCACGTAGCGGCGGACGCCGTCGGCTTCGCGGCGCACGATGATGCAAATCTTGGCGTGGACCTTCAGCCGGGCGAGGCCGTAGATCACGTTGACACCGGCCGGTTCGAGCGCCCGGACCCAGTCGATGTTGCGGGCCTCGTCGAAGCGCGCTTTTAGCTCGACGATGACGGTGACGTGTTTGCCCTTGGTGGCCGCGCGGGCGAGCGCGGCGACAATCGGGCTGTTCGCGCTGGTGCGGTAGAGGATTTGTTTGATCGCCAGCACGTCGGGATCGTCGGCGGCCTGTTCGACCAACCGCACCACCGGCTCGAAGCTGTCGTACGGATGATACAGCAGCACATCCTGCCGGGTGAGCACGTCGAACATCGAGTCGGTGGGCCTGATCTGCGGCGGCGGCTGGGGCGACCACGATTGTTCCTTGCAATCATCGAAGCCCGGCAGCCGGGCGAGGGCGCTGAAGGCGGCGAGGTCCAACGGCCCGGGGACGAGGTATAAGAGGTCCTCGCGCACGTGCAGCGCGGTGCGGAGAAAACGGAGCGCGGTGGTGGTGATGTGATCGTTGACTTCGAGGCGGACGCAGGCGCTGCGTTTGCGGGCATCGAGCACGCCGCGCATCTGGCCGAGGAGGTCGCCGGCCTGGTCCTCGCGCACCGTCATGTCGGCGTTGCGGGTCAGCCGGAAGGGGACGCATTCCAGGAGCGGTTCGCCCGGAAACAGGCGGTGGGCGAAGGTGGTAATGACGTCTTCGAGCAGGACGTAGGTGTGCCGGCCTTTGGCCGGCAGGGTGATGAATCGGTTGAGCCGGCGCGGAATCGGGACGACGGCGTACCGGTGCCGGCGGGAGGCGACCCGCACGGGCGCGAGGCGGATGAGGAGGTTGACGCCGAGACCCGGCAGGAGCGGGAACTTGGCCGCCGATTCGATCGCGACCGGCGTGATCACCGGATAGATTTCGTTGTCGAACGTTCGTTCGAGGTATTCGTGTTGGGCGGGATCGAGTTGGGAGGCGGCGAGCCGTTCAATGCCGGCGGCCTTCATCAACACGTCCAGTTCGTGCAACAGACAGCCGTACTGATCAGCCACGAGCTGGTGGGTCCGGCGGCTGATCTCCTGCAACTGCCGGCTGGTGGTCAGGCCGGCCGGGTCGAACGTGTTCTTGCCCTGTTCGAGCAGTTGCTGGAGGCCGCCGACGCGGACCATGAAAAACTCGTCGAGGTTGGAGCCGGTGATGGCCAGGAACTTCAGACGCTCCAGCAACGGCACGCCCGGGTCCAGCGCCTCTTCCAGCACGCGGGCGTTAAATTCCAGCCAGCTCAGCTCGCGGTTGAGGAACTGTGCTGTGGCGGCACCGGCCTTGGTGGGAGCGGCGTCCCCGCCGCGACCGGTTCGGCCCATCGCGGCGGGGACGCCGCTCCCACGAGAGGAAGCCAGACCTGCCCGTTTATCCACCGCTGCTCACCTCCCGGCTGGTGCGGGCGGCGCGCAACACCGGTTTCAGACCATAGACCTCCTCGAACATGTTGCCTTTTTCCTTGAGCGCCAGCCGTTCGAGGGTGAGGTCGTTGACGCCGTGGACGGTCATGACCAGTTGATTTTTTTCGCGCGCGAACGAGAGGTCGCGGACCAGTTGCAGGTGATTGCGTTCGAGCGCGTCGGCCACCCGCAGGATCGCGGCGAGTTTCAGCACGGCGATGCGGCTGTCGCGGTCAACGGTTTGGAATTCGGTGTGGTAAGGCCGGGGCAGGGCGCGGCGATGGTAGCGCGCCACCAGTGAGATCAGCAGGATGTCGCGCCGGGTCAGGCCGAACAGTTCGCTGTTCTGGATGATGTACATCGAGTGTTTGTGATGGCTGCGGTCGCTGATGAAATTGCCGACCTCGTGCAGCAGCGCCGCCATCTGCAGCAGCAACTCGAACCGCTGATCCAATTGATGCTCGGGCCGCAGTTCGCGGAACAATTGCACGCTCAGCGCCGCCACGTGCCCGGCGTGTTTCTCGTCGATCTCGTACTTGCGGCCGAGCGCGAGCGCCGAGTGGAGGATCTGATCGGTGTACTCCTGTGTCCACGCGCCGCGGGCGGCCATCTCCCGCAGCAATCCGTCGCGCAGGCTGCACTTGGGGACGATCAGTTCCTTCACCTGAAACGCGCGGGCGAGGTGGGCGTACGCCAACAGGCCCGGCCCGATGGTCTCGGCTTCCTGGTAGGGGATACGGTATTCGCGGACCAAATCATCGACGGGCAACGGCACCAGTTTCTCCGCCAACGCCGTGAACGCCGCGCTCTCCAGCCGGCTGACCCGCACGTCGGCCCAGTCCGATGCCAGCAGCGACGCGGCAAACTGGGCGTCGCCCGACACCGCGATCAAATGTGGCACGCGATCGACGGGCGTGATGCGGTGCACCTGATCGACCGTGCGTTTGATGTGTTGTTCGAGGATCGACCGGACCCGGTCGGCGGGCGCGCGATAAGTTTCCAGCGACTCGCGCATTCGCAGCCCGCCCAGCCGGTAGCTGTGGGCGAAGGTGATCCGACCCTCCTGCAACAGCAACAGCTCGGTGCTGCCGCCGCCAACCTCGACGATGATCGCGTCTTTGACCTTGCGTTTTCCTTCCTGCTCGAGCACTTCCTGCACGGCGATATAGGTGAGCCGGTTTTCCTCCGCGCCTTCGATGACCTCGACGTTGATCTGGGTGGACATGTAGAGGCGGTCCACGACGGCGGTGCGGTTTTCGGCCTCGCGCAACGCGCTGGTGGCCACGGCGCGAATCTGGTCTTCACGGGTGACGCCGTACTCGGTCATGATTCGCCGGAAATCGCGGAGAGCTTTCACGCACTGTTCAATCGTCGCGTTCTGGATGCGGCCGGTGGTGAAGGTGTCCTTGCCCAGCGGCACGGCCTGCTGGAGTGATTCCAGCGACCGCACGACGCCGTCGGCGCCAATCTCAGCGATGCGCAGCCGGATGGCGCTGGCGCCGATATCGATCACGGCGACGGGCCGGCAGTCGGGACGGGGTTCCGTCATGGCGTGGCGTCCACCAATCCGGCCGCGCCCAGCGCGACCGCGTCATCACCCAGCTTCGCGGCCACCACTTTGGCGGTGCGAAACGGTTTCATGGTCTGCTCGCGGACGGCGTCGCGGACGGCGTTGAGAAAAATGTGAGGCATCGCTTCCGTCAGCCCCCCGCCGAGCACGATCACGTCCGGTGCGAGCAGGTTGACGACGCTCGCCACGGCGACGCCCAGGTACTTGGCGGCATGCTGGACGATGTCTTCGATGGCGGTATCGCCCGCGTCAATGGCCTCGGCGAGCGCGCGGCTGCGGATCGCGCTGAGATCGGTGCCGGCCGCGCGCAGCAGGTGCGGCGCGTCACCCCGGTACGCGGCGGCGGCGGCCTCGGAGGAAATCACCAGCCGGCTGGCCACGGCTTCAAGACAGCCGTGCCGGCCGCAACCGCAGAGGCGGCCCTCCGGCTGCATGTGAATGTGGCCGATCTCCATGTACGAACTGACGCGGCCGCGGAGCAATTTCCCCTCGTACACGCACGCGCCGCCGATGCCGGTGCCGGGAAACACGCCGAGCACGCAGCGGGCGTTTTGGGCGGCACCGAAGCGGTATTCGCCGTAGGTGCCGGCATCGGCGTCGTTGGCAATGACGACCGGGCAGCGGAACGATTTTTCGAGCACGCGCTTCACGGGGACGTTGCGCCAGCCGAGGTTGGGGGCCTGGAGGATGACGCCGCGGTCGAGATCGAGCACCGCCGGACAACCGATGCCGATGCCGCGCAACTGTCCCGCACGCAGGCCGGCATCCTCCAACGCTTCCTGAACGGTTTCCGCGATGCCGATCAGACCGCGGCGCGCGCCACGGTAGTCCTTGGTTTTCTTGCGGCGCGAACCGACCGCGCGAAAGCGGCGGTCGGAGACCGTGGCCTGCATCTTCGTGCCGCCGAGATCGAAACCGAGGGTGTAGTGCCGCGCAGCCGCCATGGTGGTCCTCCGGCGGGAGGCTACTCGTGTTTGTGCCGGATGTCTTGTCCTTCGTACAGGAAAACGATTTCCTCGGCGATGTTGGTGGCGTGGTCGCCGACGCGTTCGAGGTTGTGGGCGATGTTGATGATGTTGACGGCGCGTTTGACGGTCTTGGAATCGGCGATCATGGCGTCGGTCATGTCGGCGTGCACCTGCCGGTCGAGCTTGTCCAGTTCCTTGTCGCGCTGGATGAGTTCGCGGGCCAGGATGGGTTTCTCATAGACAAACGCGTCGAACGCGTCGCGGATCATGCCGCGGGCGATCTCAGCCATGCGCGGGGTGTTGACGTAGGGGCGCAACTGGGGTTCCTGGGTGAGTTTGAGGGCGCGGCGGGCGATGTTGACGGAGTGGTCGCCGATGCGTTCGAGGTCGGTGGTGAGTTTGGCGGCCATCATCAGGAAGCGGAGGTCTTTGGCGGTGGGCTGGCGCAGCGCCAGCAGGGTGATGCAGCGGTTGTCGATCTCGACCTGGAGCCGGTCCAGCGCGTTGTCCTCCTCCTCGACCTGATTGGCGAGGGTATCGTCGCGATCAACCAGCGCCTTGAGCGCCTTGGCGAGACTTTGCTCGGCGAGGCTGGACATGCGCAGCAACTCCTGCTTCAGCTCGGCCAGTTCCAGATCAAAATGTCGTTCCACGATTAACCAAACCTTCCTGTGACGTAATCTTCGGTTTGTTTGTTGCCGGGGTTGGTGAAGATTTTCTCCGTCTTGTCGTACTCGATCAACTTGCCGAGGTAGAAAAACGCGGTGCGATCGCTGACCCGCGCGGCCTGCTGCATATTATGCGTGACGATGACGATCGTATAGTCTTTTTTCAGGTCGTGGATCAGTTCCTCGATCTTGGCCGTGGCGATCGGGTCGAGCGCGCTGCACGGCTCGTCCATCAGCAAGACTTCCGGCTCGACGGCGATGGCGCGGGCGATGCACAGCCGTTGCTGCTGGCCGCCGGACAACTGGAGCGCCGACTCGCGCAGCCGGTCTTTGACCTCCTCCCACAGCGCCGCCCGGCGCAGGCTGCTCTCGATGCGGCCGGCCAGCTCGGATTCGCCGCGGATCCCTTGCAGGCGCAAGCCGTAGGCGACGTTGTCGAAGATGGACTTCGGGAACGGGTTGGTCTTCTGGAACACCATTCCCACCCGCTTGCGCAGGGTGATCACGTCAATGTCCGGGGCGAAGATGTCGTGACCGTGGAGGGTGACGGTGCCCTCGGTGCGGACGTGGTCGATGAGGTCGTTCATGCGGTTGAGGCAGCGCAGGACGGTGGATTTGCCGCAGCCGCTCGGCCCGATGAGCGCGGTGCTCTGGTTCGGCGCGATGGCCAGGGTGACGTCGTGCAGCGCCTGCTTGCTGCCGTACCACAAGTTCAGGCCCTTGATCTGGATGATCGGTGTGTCCATGGGATCACGCATAGGCTTGGCGCAACCGCAGCCGCATTTTCGCGCGCACCACGATGGCAATCAGGTTGAGCAGAAACGTCAGCACCAGCAACACCATCACCGTGCCGAACAAAATCGGTTTCGTGCGCTCCACGTCGGGCGATTGCGTGCTCAGCACGAAAATGTGGTAGCCAAGTTCCATGAATTGATCGGTCAACTTCGTCGGCAGATGCGCCAGGTAATAGGCCGCGCCGGTAAACATGATCGGCGCGACCTCGCCCGCGCCGCGGCTCACCGCCAAGATTCCGCCCGTCAAAACGCCCGGCAGCGCCTGCGGCAACACCACGTTCCAGATCGTCTCCAACTTCGTCGCCCCCAGCGCGAGACTCGCCTCGCGCAGTCCTTTGGGCACGGCCTTCAACGCCTCCTCCGTGGCCACGATCACCACGGGCAACGTGAGCACGGCCATCGTCGCCGCCGCCCAGATGATGGCCGGTTTGCCGAAATGAAACTGGCCGCCCGAGAACACGCGGTCGAGTCCGCCCCCCACGAACTGCACGAAGAATCCGAGGCCGAACAGCCCGAACACGATCGACGGCACGCCCGCCAGATTGTTGATCGCGCCCCGAATGATCCGCGTCAACGCCGCCGTCTCCCGCGCGTATTCGACCAGATACACCGCGGTGATCACGCCCACCGGCACGACGCCGATGGTCATCAACAGCACCAGCGCGACCGTGCCGAAGATCATCGGGAAGATGCCGGCGTGGGCTACGTCGAACATCCCTCCTCCGTGCCGCCGAAGATGAACCGCCACGACATCTGTCCCCCGCCGTGCCAAACGATGTTGCCGACGATCACGAACAGCATCGCCACGATCAGCACCGTTGCGGCCAGGGTCGCACCGCTGAACACCACCGAATGCCAGTCGCGCTGGTCCCGTTGCAGCTTCACGCTTTGCCCTCCAGCCGGGACTTGAGCCGATGCACCACAAGTTCGCCCAGCAGATTCGCCACGAACGTCACCGCAAACAGCAGCGCCCCGATCAAAAAAAGAATCCGGTAATGATCGCCGCCGAAGACCACTTCCGCCAATTCGGCGGCAATGGTGGCGGTCATCGTCCGGCACGAATCGAAAATGGAGGCGGACACGATGGTGGCGTTCCCTGACGCCATCAACACCACCATCGTTTCGCCAATCGCCCGTCCGAACCCAAGGACGCAGGCCGCGAACACGCCCGGCAGCGCGGCCGGCAGCACGATCTGCCACGCCACCTGCCAGCGCGACGCGCCCAGCGCCAGCGCCGCCTGCGTGTATGATTGAGGCACGCTGGTCAGCGCGTCCTCGGAAATCGTAAAAATGATCGGGATCACCGCCAGCCCGAGCGCGACCCCGGCCCCGAAGGCGTTGAGCCGGGAGGGATAACCGATGAGCCATTGCAGCCAGGTCGCCAGCACGATCAACGCGAAGAACCCCAGCACGACCGACGGGATGCCCGAGAGCAGCTCGATGGCCGGCTTGATCCACTCGCGCAGCTTGGCGTGGGCGAGTTGCGACACGTAAATCGCCGCGCCAACGCCGAGCGGCACGCTCACCAGCAACGCGATCACCGTGGCTTTGAGGCTGCCGAGAAACAGGGGGACGATGTTGTATTTGGGAATCTCGCTGACCGGCTGCCAGATGTAGGCGGCTTGGTCGTAGTCATGCCAGCGATGCGGGTGCAGCATCATGCCCCAAGTCGTGGTGTTGAAGCGCGCATCGGGATTGTCCAGTTGCTGCATCTCCTCCGCCTTCAATTCCACCAGCATCTTGACGGTCTCAGCGTCGTAGCCTTTCAACTCGGCCGGTGTCACGCCGAGATAGCGGGCGAGTTGCTCGGGGGACGCCTCCGCCGCTTGCGCGGCGGTGAGCGGCTGCTGCACCCGGGCGTTGTCCGTCCGGCCGAGAATGACCGGCAGCCCTTCCCGCGCGACAAACACGAAGATCAACAGGATCATCACGATCGCCGTCGTGGACACCAGCAGGATGCCGCGCTCGATGAGCCAGTCGAGCCGATGCGCCTGACGACGCGAGGCGGTCAGCGCTGGCCTGGGTCCGGCGCCCGGCGCGCGCGCATCCAAAACGACGGCAGCGCCGGGGTCAACCCCGGCGCTGCCGGCAGGATTCGGTGCGGCAGGGACACTCACCGCAAGTTTTTAGGCAACGGGAAGTAGCCGACGTCTTTGACGACCGCCTGCCCGGTGTCGCTGCGGCACCAGTCGATGTATTCGGCCACCGTGCCGGTATCGACGGAGGGGGCGAGGTAGTTGAACAGGTAACGGGCGATCGGATACTTGCCGGTCAGCACGTTTTCTTCCGTCGCTTCGACGGCTTCGCTGCCGGTCGTTTTGCTGACCTTCACGGCTTTGACGCCTTCGCCGTAGGCAATGCCACCGTAACCGATGGAGAGTTTGTCCTTGGACACACCTTGAATGACGGCGGCGGTGCCGGGCATGGTCTTGGTGGCCGGCGCGAAGTCTTTCTTGCTGAGGACGTGTTCCTTGAAGAACTCGTAGGTGCCGGAACTGTTCTCGCGGCCATACAGCGAGATCGGCGAGTCGGGACCGCCCACGTCCTTCCAGTTGGTCGTCTTGCCGGTAAAGATCGCTTCGAGCTGCGGGATGCTGATTTCAGTCAGCGGGTTGCTCTCGTGGACGTACACCGAGAGGCCGTCCATGCACATCCGGTACTCGTGCACGGCCGCTTTGAATTTCTTCACGAAGTCGGCCTTCTCGCTCGCCTTCATCGGACGCGAGGAGTTGCAGATGTCGGTCGTGCCGTTCAGCAGCGCGGCGATGCCGGTGCCCGAACCGCCGCCCGTGACCTGGACGGTGTTGCCGGGCTTGTCCTTCATGTACACCTCGGCCCATTTCTGGCCGAGAATGACCATCGTGTCCGAGCCTTTGACCGTGATGTTGCCGGCGTGGACGAGGGTGGCCGCCGTGAGAGCTGCCGCCAAGATACCAAGTCGCTTCTTCATGCTGATTTCTCCTTAAGGAATATAGAGCAGTTGATTGTTACGGTTGCGTTACAGATTGGTTTCGTCAGGGTGATTTGACCCGTCCCGCAGCCCCGGGGGGAACTCGGGGCCGCAGGGACAGGTGCTCAGGAGGACACCGTTAGAACTTCCAGACGTTGTCGATTTGCACCCGCAGCAACTCTTCGGCTGGGTCACCCACCGAAACCGAGTTGGCCCCGCCGCGACTGCTGATTTTCTCGGTGATGAAAGCGGTCAGGCCGAGTTGCCACCAATCCTGGAAGTTGTAGGTGGCTTTGACGACATGACCTTTGCGGTCGGTGCCGCCGGTGCCAAAGTCGGAGTCGGTGAGCGAGTCGAACACCGCGTCCGCCTCGAGGTGCTTGTACTGGTAAGCGATCTTCCACTGACGTTTCTTCTTGTCCGAGCCGAAGGCAATCTGACCGGCGTAGCCTTCGGTCTGGTCAGGGGAGACGCTGTTCGTCGCGCCTGCGAGCGTCTCAAACGCGTTGGCGAGATTTTGGACATACTCGCCGCTGACCGTAATGATGGCCGGCGTGCCCAGAAACGGCCGGTCGCACAACTGCCACGCCACTTCACCGCCGACGTACACCACTTCGAAGTCGGCGAGGAAGTTTGTATTGACCGTGGTTCCACTTCCGGCAGCAATAAAAACGGCATTGCCCACGTTCGGCGATTCCCTGGTCAATCCGTCGTTTGCATCCGCGTTGACGGTCCAGAAGAAACCGCCCCCCGCCTTTGCGGCCAACACCGGGTTCTTGGGGTCCTTGCCGAACTTCATTTGCACGCCGCCTTGTGCGTCGTAGATGAACCCGTCGGTGTCGGCCGAGCCGCTGATTTCATTCAGCAGGAATTGGCCGGCGTTGATGAACACCGCGTGCCGGTCCTGGTCGCCAAACATCCAATTGAATTGTTCCGCCACGCCTTCCGGCGTCAGGTCACCATCATAGATCATCGGCGAACCAAATGCCGGATGCCAGAACGGGTTGTTCATTTTACCGGCCGTGGCGCTGGTCCAATCCCAAGCTGGCGGCTGAATGATCACGTACGCCGCGTCGATTTGGATCGGGTCTTTCTGAAAGGTATCGTCGAACGTCTCGTTGGTGCTGACCGGATCGCTGGCGTCGCCGATGGCCAGTCGGAAACCGACCGTCGCCCACTCGACGAACTTGGCCTCCATGCCGAGCCGGAAGCGGTAGCGGAAGCGCCACCGATCCACCTGGTTTGATTGGTCCTCGTTGTCGAAGAACTCCGTGCGCAGCCGCAGATCGCCGCTCCACTTCATCTGGTCGATCCAACTGCTGACCTTCGTCTTGTTGTACGCCTCGACGTTCGCCGCCTCTTCCGCGCCCATCTGCTCGCGGATTTCGTTGGCTTCGCGCTGGGTGAGGTAGCCCTTCTCCACCATCTTGTTCAGCAGCGCCTCCGACGCCGGCGCCGCCGCCGTGCCTCCCAACCACATCGCCACACCCACACCCCCGATTAAGGTTCTCAGCTTCATCCGTGCATTCTCCTCTTGGTTCAGTTCCAGTTTTCCGAAACGGAGTCTCACTTAGGGCGGACATGTGACGACCCAAGCGCAAGCATGTTACAAATCGGTGACACCAAAGGCAATCTCGCGCGCCGGTGCTGGAAATCCGCCCGCCGACCGGATGGGAAGGGCAAGGCGTTCAGCCGGTCGCCGTCACGGGATAGCCGAAAAAGATGATGTAGGCGCGGCGCGGGGTGTCGGAGTTGTTCGGGCCGGTGTAGTGCAGCGTCTTGGGCTGGTGAATCGTCACGCCACCAGCTTTGAGCGGACAGGCGACGGCGGTTTTGGGATCCACGTCATCGGTCACCAAGGTGTGCACCTTCTGGTCATGGCCGATCGAGTGATGTTCGCGCAGGTTGCCGAGGTGCGAGTGGGGGACAAACTGCATGCAGCCCATCTCCACCGTCGTGTCCTGCAACGCCAGCCAGAAGTTGCAGCCGAACTGGATCATCCGCGGGTTGCCGGAGGAGCGGACGGGATAGGCGAGGTCCTGGTGCCACGGGGTTTCCTTGCCGTTGCGGCCGGGTTTGTAAATCGTGTGCTCAAACCGGAACACCGCCTCGGCGCCGAGCAGTTGCCGGGCGACGGCGTGCGCTTGGCGGACGTATTGCGTCTCTTTCAAGCGCGGCTCGAAGGTGGACGGCATGTTGATCTGCGGGATGCGTTGGGCGCCGGTGTGATGTTTCACGTCGCCGAGGTCCACGATCGCATCGGCCGGCAACTCGTGCATGCGCGCGAACAGGCCGTCGAGCAGGTCGATGATGCGCTGCACGTCCGCGCGGGTGGTGAAGCTCTCCAGCGCCAGGAAGCCGTCACGGTGAAAGCGGGCCACCTGTTCGTCGCCAAGCCGCAACTCGGTTGTCATGCCGCCACGGTAGAAGGGCGGCGGACGCCTGCCAAGGGATCCCTTGCGGAAAGACTTGGGCTTTTTCGGGGGCCGCTTCAGCGGCGCGCACCAGCTCGGGACTGAGCGTGACGCCGCGCCCGCACCTCGAGACTGGTGATGTAGTCTGACGCCTTCGTCCCCGGCGGAAGCTGCTGGACGATCTGCCGGTAGAGCGGATCGTTCCACCCGGTCATCGCCTCGACGTAGTCCGGCTTCGACTTCAACTGGATGTCCACCAGCCCCGCGGCGAGCGCCATCCGTTCGGTTTCCTCCACCAGCGCTGCGCCGGCCACGCAGCCCACCAGCGCCTCGGCCATCTCGCGGACCGCCGGCGGCAACGGCCGCCGCAACGCGAGGTCGGACACGGCCACGCGACCGCCCGGCTTGAGCACCCGCGCGATCTCGTGCCAGACCTGCGGTTTGTCGGGCGAGAGGTTGATGACGCAATTGGAGATCACCACGTCCACGCTCGCGTCGGCGACCGGCAGATGCTCGATCTCGCCGAGCCGAAACTCGACGTTGTCGAGGCCGGACGCCGCGATATTGCGACGCGCCTTGGCCAGCATCTCGGCCGTCATGTCCACCCCGATGGCGCGACCCGTCGGGCCGACTTTGCGCCCGGCGATAAACACGTCGAACCCACCGCCACTGCCAAGATCGAGCACCACCTCACTCGGCTTCAGCGACGCGATGGCGGTGGGGTTGCCGCACGACAAACCCATGTTCGCACCGTCCGGCAAGGCTGCCAGTTCTTGGGCGCTGTAGCCGATCTCTTGGGCAACATCGGCGGAGCAGCATGAACTCGCGCAGCACGAGCCGCCGTTGCTGGCGATTTTTCCGTATCCTTCGCGCACTTTCGCGCGAACCTGTTCCTGTTCGAGTAGAGTTGTTTTCATCATCAGCAGAGACGCAACTGCCCGGAAAAGGACGCCGGAAATTGTGCGCGAACCGCAAAGTAGGACAGGCATCCTGCCAATTATGTTCGGCACGGTTGTTCTGAGGTGAGTGATCATGGCTCTGGCCAAGCAACGAGCGACAACTGCATTTCGGATCGACGGCGACTGCCCACCTCCGGCCAAATCAGAGCAAGCTCCGCCCCCGGCGGCGCGCAGACCGCAACGCCTCCGTCCCCACTTAGGCTCCTTTGTTCTTCGCCGTCCGCGTCAACTCCCGCTGCACGCCCGCCGTCAACTCCGCCACACTCGCCACGCCCAGCACGTACCACTGGATCAACTCCATCATCCGTTTGCTCGGCCGCCCGCCCGTGTACAACTGCAACAGCAGCGCCGCGATCAACGCCAGAGACACCTGCACCGTCACCCCCGTCGCCGACTCCGCCAGCCAGTGCCGACAGCCCAGGATGCATTTGATCCACCGAAAGAACAGTTCCACCTGCCACCGATACCGATACACCAGCGCCACCAACTCCGCGCTCAATTCCGCCACCGCTTGATGGGTCACCAGCCGCAGCGTTTGCTCCGCCGTCTGCACCCACACCACCCGCACCCGCGTGCTCCGCGTCGGCCCCGCGCCCAACGTCGCCCACGCCTGCCGCACCACCCCCGCCGCTCGGTCGGCCTCGCTCACCGGCAACTCCTCCGCGACGTTGATGCGTGCCGAATCGCGCACCCGCAGCACGTACGTGCAACCCAAGGCGTTCAACTCGGCCAACACCCGGTAGTCCTCCCCGTAATACCGATCGCCCACATACCATTGCCCCGCCTGCCACTGCGCGCGCCACACCGCCCGTTCGCAACGTTGGCCGGCGGTGAGCGTGGCCCGCGTCGGTTTCTGGTCCCACAAATGAAAACTCACGTGCAAGCGCACCGCGTGATTGATCGCGCCTGCCTTGCCGCCGCCAGACACCGCCCAGTGCATCCGCGGCAACGCCGCCCACAACGTACTGTCCACGATCAACCACGGCTGCCCCGCCAGGCGCGGATCGCCGCCCGCGCCGTGGACCTGCGCGCTCATCGGCGCGCACACCTGCTCCAGCAACGGTGGGTCGCGCAGATGCTGCGTCTCGGAAAAACTGCCGAGACTGACCGGCCGCGCGCACACCTGGCGCTGCACCCGCTCCAAGTGACTGGCCGCGCACAGGCCGCGCATCGTGCGCACCACGGGATTGAGCAGCCCGAACAACACCAGCGCCAGATACTCGGCGAGTGGGAGCAAGCGGCGCGGGTCGGCGAACGAGCGATGGGCGGGCGATTGCGTCAGGGCCTCGTCGAGGGCGTGGCGGAACGGCGCGATCAACTTCCAGCGCTGCAGCTCGGCCTCGGAGATCGCAGTTTGCGGTGCCACGCCGCCGGCAAAGCACAACGTGCCGGAAAAGTCCGGCCACAAATTCACGCCAATCAGGTGACGATCCCGTGACGCCGCCCCCTGCATTTCTCACGCCGAACACAGTTGGCATCCTGCCTATCCCTTCCGCGGGGGGGCGCAGACGGAGACAGGCAAGATGCCTGTCCTACTTTCAACAGGCCTCGCAGCCGCGCCGCGACTCGTAATCAATGATGTTGCCGAGGCGGTCGAACTTCCAGCGGCAGCAGCGTTCCATGGTCTTGCGGACCTCCGCGCGGGCGCGTTGGACGCGGGATTTGGCGGCGGTCAGCGAGAGGCCGAGCCGCTCGGCCAGTTCTTGCTGCGACAGTCCCTGGTACATCGTCAGCACCAGCGCTTCGCGATGCGGCTCCGGGAGACTCTCCACCACGCCCTTGACATAGTCGTAAAGATTTTGCCGGAGTTCCTCGACGACCGTTTCGTCGGGCGGTGCGGGGAGTTCGGCCGGCAGTTCCGTCGTCTCGCGCCGCCGGCGGTAGAAATCGGTCACGACGTTGCGGGCGATCTGATAAACCCACGCCTCCAGCTTCTGCGCGTCGCGCAGTCCGCCGAGCTTCCGGGCGATGCGCACCCAGACTTCCTGCGTGAGAACGTCGGCGACCGCGTCGTTCGGCACGCGCTGGCGGATAAATCCGCGCAGCGCCGAGCGAAACTGCGTGACGATGATCGCGAGATCGGGTGGTGCTTCGACGGTGTTCATGGATTGGAGACAACCGGAATGTTGGTGGCAACGGGGTGGAGCGTGATGCCGAAATAGCGCCGCTGGAAGTAGAGCGCGACGTTCACCAATCCGATCAGCACCGGCACTTCCACCAGCGGGCCGATGACGGCGGCGAACGCGGCGCCGGAGTTGATGCCGAACACCGCCACCGCTACCGCAATGGCCAATTCGAAGTTGTTGCTCGCGGCAGTAAACGACAGCGTGGCGGTCTTCGAGTAGTCCGCCCCGACTTTCCGGCCGAGCCAGAAGCTCACGAGAAACATCACGACGAAGTAGATCAGTAGGGGCACGGCAATCCGCGCCACGTCGAGCGGGATCCGCACGATCTGGTCGCCTTTCAGACTGAACATCGCGAGGATCGTGAACAGGAGCGCGATCAGCGTGATCGGGCTGATCCGCGGGATGAAGGATTTCTCGTACCATTCCCGGCCCTTCGTCTTCAGGCCGACGAATCGGCTGATCATCCCCGCTAGGAACGGGATACCGAGATAGACGAACACGCTTCTGGCGATTTGTGACATGCTCACGTCCACCACACTGCCGGTCAGGCCGAACAACGGGGGCAACTTGGTAATGAAGATCCACGCGAACAAACTGTAGAACAACACCTGGAACACACTGTTGAACGCCACCAGCCCGGCGCAATACTCGGTGTCGCCCCTGGCCAGTTCGTTCCACACGATCACCATCGCAATGCAGCGCGCCAGCCCGATCATGATCAGGCCGACCATGTATTCCGGGTAGCCGCGCAGGAACGTGATTGCCAGCACGAACATCAGCACCGGGCCAATGACCCAGTTCTGCACGAGCGACAGGCCGAGCACTTTCCAGTTGCGGAACACGTCGCCCAGTTCCTCGTACTTCACCTTCGCCAGCGGCGGGGACAGCATCAGAATCAAACCGACGGCGATGGGGAGATTGGTCGTGCCGACGTTGAATCGGTTGATCAATCCCTCGACACCCGGAAAGAAATACCCCGCCGCCACGCCGACGCCCATCGCGAGAAAAATCCACAGCGTCAGATACCGGTCGAGGAAGGAGAGTCGGCGGGAGATGTGGTCGGACATGTTTCTTTGGACTGCGGCGACTTGTCGCCGCTTTGCTGTTCATGGTTGTGGTGTCAGAAAAGCGCCGACAAGTCGGCGCACTCCAAGGTTGTCAGCAACAAATAATGGGCTTGGTCTTCTTGTCGCGGTCGATGTCGCGCTGGAGAAAATCAATCTCCTGAAAACAGCCGCGCACGCAACACAGCAGGGCTTCGTGGACCGGGTTCTTCGCTTCCGCCAGCGAGTACATGATCATCTTGCCGTGACGCTCCTCGACCACCAGCCCGCTGCGACGCAGGTAGGCGAGATGCCGGGAAATGGTCGGCTGGGGCACGCGGAGGATGCTCTGGAACTCACAGACGCAGTGCGGGCGCTGGGCCAGCAGGTTCAATAACCGCAGCCGGGTCTCGTCGGCGAACGCTTTGAACAGTTGATTCGGCTTGTCCATACGTCCAGAATCATATTCGCCTAGGCGAATATGTCAAGCCCGTCATCCGACTGGCGCAAGGCCCCGAAACCGATTACGCTGCTCCCGCTGTTCCACGGGCCGCACCAGGAAGAAGGAGACCAGCCATCATGACCGTTCACGTCCACCACATCGAAACGCTCGTACCCGACCCGGTTTATCCGCAGGAAGTTGCCCGCGACCGGATGATGCACTGGGTCGGCCACCCGCGGACGGCGCGGTGCGTGCGCCGGCTCTATGACTGCTCCGGCATCGCGCAGCGGCACAGCGTGCTCGCCGATTTCCAACCCGGCGCCGTCGCTGAATTGTTTCGCACCGACGCCGCCGGCCGCCTCATCGAGCCTTCCACGGAAGAACGCAACCGCTGTTACATCACCCACGCGCGGCGATTGTCGGTGGAGGTCGCCCGCCGCGCCCTCGCGGCCACCCCGGACATCGCCGCGGCCGACATCACGCATGTCGTCACCGCCTCCTGCACCGGCTTCTACAATCCCGGTCCCGATTTTGACGTCGTGACCGGGTTGGGTCTGCCGGAAACCGTCGAGCGCTATCATCTCGGTTTCATGGGTTGCTACGCCGCCTTCCCCGCGCTGCGCATGGCGGAGCAATTCTGCCTCGCCAACCCGCGCGCCGTGGTGCTCGTCGTCTGCGTGGAACTGTGCTCCTTGCACCTGCAACTCCGCGACACTCCGGACAGATTGTTGGCCAACGCGCTGTTCGCCGACGGCGCCGCGGCGGCCATCGTCAGCGCCCGTCGTCCGTCGGGTTGCCGTCCCGTGTTGCGTCTCGGGCCGTTCCTGTCGGCCCTGGCGACCGCCGGCGGCAGAGACATGGCGTGGGAAATCGGCAACCACGGTTTCAACATCGTGTTGTCCAGTTACGTGCCCGACCTCATTGCCGGCCACATCGGCCCGATCGTCGAAAACATCCTCGCGCGCGCGGCGCGGGACCGCGAGGAAATCAACCGCTGGGCGATTCACCCGGGCGGCAAGGCGATCCTCGACAAGCTCGAACGCGGCCTCGCGCTCGCACCCCATCAACTGCGCGACGCGCGCGAGGTGCTCCGCGATTACGGCAACATGAGCAGCGCGACCATTCTGTTCGTGTTGCGGCGCATCCTGGAGACACTCGCGCCCGGTCGCTCCGAGCCGATTTGTGCGATGGCGTTCGGCCCCGGCCTGACCATCGAGACCGCCTTGATGGAAGCGGTGCCGGCCGCGCCGGAAAGCCGGACCGCCCGTGAACTATCCCGTGCAATCCACGCCTGACATCCTCATCGTCGGCGCGGGGCCGGTCGGGTTGCTCCTGGCGAACCTGCTGGGACAGGCCGGTGTGCGAACGTTGGTCGTCGAGAAACGCACTGCACCGCCCGACCAGTCCATGGCCATCGGTATCACGCCGCCGTCCCTGGAGATTCTGGGGAGGCTCGGCCTGGACGGCGAGTTTATCCGGCACGGCGTGCGCATCCGCACGGTGCACGTCTCGGAGAACGGCCGGTCGCTGGGCCGCGTGGATTTCTCGCGGATCAACGCGGCGCATCGCTTTATCCTCTCGTTACCGCAGGCCCTCACCATCACGTTGCTGCGGCAGAATCTCGACCAGTTTGACAGCGTCGAGGTCTGGCCGGGCGCGGAGTGTGTGGCGATGGTTCAACGAGCCGACTACGTGGAGGTCCGGCTCAACGGAGACAGCCGCGTCGTGCGCAGCCGCTACGTGGTCGGTTGCGACGGTCATCGCAGCGCGGTGCGCGAACTGGCCGGCATCCCCGCGCGCGCGAAGAGCTACCGGCCGCGATTCGTGATGGCGGATTTCGCGGACGAGTCCGGGCTGGGCGACGAGGCGCACTTGTTTTTCACGGCGCGCGGACCCGTCGAGTCGTTCCCGATGCCGGGCCAGCGGCGGCGGTGGATCGTCATGATCACGCACCGCGCGGTCGAGGATGCCGAGGCGTATCTCATTGAGCAGGTGCGCCGATTGACGGGTTTCGATTTGAGCCGGTCGTCCCGGTACTTCCACAGCGAATTCCAGCCGAAATGGATGCTGGCGCGCCGGTTCGCGGTCGGCCGGGTGGTGTTGTGTGGTGACGCGGCGCACGTGATGAGTCCGATCGGCGGACAGGGGATGAACACCGGGTTTGCCGACGCGGAGATGCTGGCGGGCGTCTTGACGCGCCCGTCGGCGGATGGATTTGCGGCGTACGAGAGTGCGCGGCGGCGGACGTTCGCGGTCGCGGCGGCGCGTGCGGCGCGGGGAATGTGGCTGGGGACACGCCGCGGTGTGGTTTGGTCGGCGTTGCGGGCGGTGTTCATACGCGACTATCTGTTGCGGGGCGACCGGCGCGACCGGGTGGCGGCGTATTTCGCGATGCTGGCTCTTCCCGCGCGCGTGTTCGTGCCGGAGTTGATGGATGACCCGGCGGGCGACGAGAGAAAACTGGTCCGGACTCTCCGTCAATTCCGCTGGATCAACCGGGTGGTCGCGCGCTACCGGTCGATTCTCCGGCGCGACGTGCTCGACGACATGGCGCGCGAACCGGACCGAATCTACCGGCTGGTGGACGTTGGGGCCGGTGGCGGTGAGATCGCGGCCTGGCTGTTGCGGGCAGCGGCGCGGCGGGGATTGCGGTTGCAGGTAACGGCGATTGATGCCGACCCGCGCATGGTGCGGTTTGCGCTCGGCCGGTACGGTCACACGCCCGGCCTGGAGGTTCGCGAGTGCAACGCGTTCGATCTCGAGAAACTCGGCGAGACGGATTACCTGTTCGCCAATCACCTGTTGCACCATCTCACAGACGAACAGATTGTGGCGCTGTTGCGACTGGCGGGACGGGTGACGCGGCGGGCCGCGGTGTTCAGCGATCTGGAGCGGAGCTGCGGGTCGTACTGGGGATTCTCGGTGGCGGCGCTGCTGCTGTTGCATCGCAGTTTCGCACGCCACGACGGGCGACTTTCGATCCGCAAGGGCTTCCGGGCGGAGGAACTCCACGCGCTGCTGAACCGGGCCGGCCAGTCCGGTGCGGTGGAACGGTTGTCGCCCGGCCGGTTGGTGGTGGTGCTGCGCCCGGTTACGCGCGGGGCAGGGTGAAGTAGAAGCGGCTGCCCTGGCCGAGTTCGCTCTCGACCCAGACACGGCCGCCGTGGGCTAGGACGATGTGTTTGACGATGGACAGGCCGAGGCCGGTGCCTCCGAGTTCGCGGCTGCGGGCTTTATCGACGCGGTAGAACCGCTCGAAGATGTGCGGCAGATGCTCGGCGGCGATGCCGGGGCCGTTGTCGACGACGCAGACTTCCACCTCGTTGTCGGTGGGGCGCGCTGAAACGGTGACCTGTCCGCCGCGCTGGGTGTATTTGACGGCGTTGTCGAGCAGGTTGACGAGCACCTGGTGAAGTCGTTGCGGATCGGCGGCGATGTCAGGCAGATCCGCCGGCACGGTGGACGTGATGGCGATCGACTTTTCGACGGCTTGACGGCTCATTTCTTCCACCGCGGCGCTGACGGCGGCCGTCAGCTTGTAGGGGGACAGGCTGAGTTGTGCCTGTTGGGATTCCAGGGCGGAGATGCTGAGGAGGTCTTCGATGAGGGTTTCCAGCCGCCGGGAATGTTTTTGAATCGTCTGGAGGAACTGGCGGGCCGTGGCCTGATCCGGCGCTGGCTCTTCGAGCAGGGTTTCGATGTAGCCTTTGATGATCGAGAGCGGCGTGCGCAGTTCGTGGCTGACGTTGGCGACGAATTCCTGGCGCAGGTTCTCCAGTTTCTTGAGCCGGGTGATATCGTGGAAAACAACGACCGTGCCGGCATGGTCGCCGAGCGTGGCGGCGTTGACGGCAAACACCCGCTCGGTGGGCGTGAGGAAGGTCAACTCTTTCGCAGTCGGCGCGCCGATGAGTTGTTCGAGCTCGACGTTGCGAAGCGCTTCGAGGACGGTTTTGCCAATGGCTTCGTCGCCGAGCTGAAATTGCTGGCGCAGGGTTTGGTTCATCAAGCGGATGCGGCCGGCGGCGTCGAGCACCAAGACGCCTTCGGTCATGCTGGAGAGGATGGCGGTCAGTTCGGCTTTTTCGTTGGTGAGTTCGCGGAGGCGCGATTCCAGTTGGGTGCTCATCTGGTTCAGCGCCCGACCCAGGTCGCCAAGTTCGTCGGCCGGCTCGGGCGCGCGCCCCGCGAAATCGCCCTGGGCCACGTGCGTGGCCACCTGGCGCATCGCGTCGATCGGGGCGCTGACACGGCGCGACAGGCGGTAGACCACCGGCAGCGCGATCAAGCCGACCATGAGGCTGGCGACGGCAATCGTGCGCTCGATGCGGGCGATGGTGTGATTGATCTCGAGCAGCGGCATGGCCACGCGGACGAACCCGAGCCGACGGTCGCCCTGCCGGACGGCCACCGCGGCGTAGCGAAGTTCCACGTTGACGGTGGCGCTGCGGCGCGTGTCGTAGCCCATCTCGCGGATGAGCGCTTGCTGCACTTCGGGACGAAGGAGGTGGTTTTCGATTTGCGGAAGAGCCTCCGGCGGTTTGTCGGATTCGCCGAGCACCACGCCTTGGGCGTCCATGATGGTGATGCGCAGGCCGGTGCGTTGGCCGAGTTGATGGGCGAGGTCGTTGATGGCGGTGCCGTTGGTCGCGGCCGCGGCGAGGAGACCGGCAAACGCTGGTTCGGCCAGCACGACCTGCCGGCGCAGCGCATCGTCGATGCGTTGGCGGAGATAATCCGGCAGCGTGAGCCGCAGGGTGAAGTTCACTGCGGCCAGCAACACGATCAGCAACAAGGCCAGCGCCAGAAACCACCGCCACGGCAACGACACCTGCTTCATCATTCCGGCAACAGTTACGTGACGAATCATCGTCGTGCCAAGCACGGCGTGGTTACGTTTCGGTCACGAGCGGGTGACGGTTTCATCCGTACCGCCCCTCGATATAGTCGGCCGTGCGCGGATCTTTGGGGGTGAGGAACAAATCCTCGGTGCGGGCGTGTTCGATGACTTCGCCGAGCAGCATGAACAGGCATTCGTGGCTGACGCGGCGGGCCTGGGCCATGTTGTGGGTGACGATGACGATGGTGTAGTGACCGGCCAGTTGGAGCATCAACTCCTCGATGCCCAGTGTGGCGGCGGTGTCGAGCGCGCTGCACGGCTCGTCCATCAGGATGAGCTGCGGTTTGAGCGGCAACAGGCGGGCGATGCAGAGTTTTTGCTGTTGCTCCAACTGCAAACTCGTGGCGCGTGAGTGAAGCCGGTCCTTCAGGTCGTTCCAGAGAAAGACTTCGGTGAGAGCTTTTTCGACGGCGTCGTCCAACGCGGACCGGCGCAGGGCGCGGCGTTCGCTGTGAACGCGGAGACCGAAAACGATGTTTTCGTACACGGAGATCGGGAGCGGGTTGGGCCGTTGGAACACCATGCCGACGTGCCGGCGCAACTCGATCAGCGACACGTCGGGGTCGAGGATGTTCTTGCCGAGGATCTTGATTTCGCCGGTGGTGGTGACGTAACCGTAACGCTCATTGATGCGGTTGAAACACCGCAGCAGCGTCGTCTTGCCGCAGCCGGACGGGCCAATCAACCCGGTGATCTGTCCGTGGCGGATATTGACGCTGACATTTTTCAGCGCCTGGAACTTCGCATACCAAAGATTCAGGTCGCGCGTTTCGATGTTATAAGCCGCCGTCTCGCTCATGGGCGTGTTAATCGAGCTCTCATTGGGCGTGAATTCGGAGGAGCGCACGTAGCGCGGCCGTCCCGGCTGCGAGTTCCAGCACCGTCCCGGTGCCGGAACGAACCGCGCCAAAGCGGCGAGACGCCGCTGTAACTCGCCGCCGGGACGGCTGCGCTACCGTTGTGCGCATGCCGGGCAATTGTGAAACAGATCGTTTCACAATTCCTCGAACCGTTTTCCTGCCGGTGCGCTTCATCCGAACACTCCGTGGACGTAGTCGTGCGTCCGTTGGTCGCGCGGTTGGGCGGAGAAGATGACTTCGTTGCGGTCGAGTTCGACCAACTCGCCGTTGAAGAGGAAGGCGGTGCGGTCGGCGAGGCGGCGGGCTTGTTGGACGAGGTTGGTGACGAGAATAATCGTGATGCGCGCGCGGAGTTCCTTGAGCACGTCTTCGATGCGCATCGTGGTGACGGGGTCGATGGCGATGGAGAATTCGTCGAGGCAGAGGATTTCCGGATCGTGTGAGAGGGCACGGGCGATGGTGAGGCGTTGCTGTTGGCCGCCGGAAAGCTTTGTCCCGAGCGTGTCGAGGCGGTCTTTGACTTCGTCCCAGAGCGCGGCCTGGCGCAGGCAGCGTTCGACGCGACCGTGGAGTTCCGCTTTGTCGCGGATACCGGCCATGCGCGGGGCGAACGCGACGTTGTCGAAGACGGTCAGCGGCAGGCCGACCGGCAACGGGGCGACCATGCCGACTTTGCGGCGCAGGGCGTAGATGTTGGTGATTCGCCGAACGTCCTCGCCATCCACCTTGATGGAGCCGGTGATGTGGACGCCCGGTTCGTTGTCGATGGTGCGGTTGATGGTGCGCAGCAGGGTGGTCTTGCCGGATTGGGCGGGGCCGATGATGGCGAGGATCTCGTTGCGTGAGACGGTGAAGCTGACCCCTTTCAGCGCGGGCTTGGCGCCGTAGGCGACGCGCAGATCGTCGATCTCGATGTGCGGGGCGGCGGTCATGGCTACCATTTCTTGCGGGCGCGCAGATAGACCCGCAGGATGATGGCCAGCGCGTTGACGAGCAGCACGGTGCCGAGGAGCACGACCGCCGTGCCGAACGGCAGCGCGTCCGGCACGTCGGGCACTTGCGTGGAAATCGTGAACAGATGCATCGACAGCGCCATGCATTGGTCAAACAAGCCGTAAGCGAATGGATCGCCTTCCGCGATGCCTTTGAAGAACACCGCCCCCGTGAACATGATCGGTGCCGTCTCGCCCGCGGCGCGGGAGACCTGGAGGATCACCCCGGTGAGGATGCCGCTGATCGAGTTGGGCAGGACGATGTGCTGAATGGTCTGCCAGCGCGTCGCGCCGACGTTCCAACACGCTTCGCGGAACGCCAGCGGCACGGCGGCGAGCGCTTCCTTGGTGCTGGCGATGATGACCGGCATGGTCATGATCGCGAGGGTCAGCGAGGCGGCGAGGATGGATTTGCCGATGCCGAAGAACAAGACAAACGCCCCCAGCCCAAACAACGCGTGCACAATGCTCGGCACGCCGGCGAGATTGACGACGGCGAGATTGACGAGCCGGGTGAACCAGTTGTCCTTCGCGTATTCGTTCAGGTACACCGCCGCCAGCACGCCGATGGGCGCGGAAATCAGCAACGAGATGCCGACGAGATACACCGTGCCGAGCAACGGCGACCAGATGCCGCCCGCGCGCATGCCGCGACGGGGATTGGTGGTCAGAAACTCCCACGACAGGATCGGCCACGCCTGATAGACGAGGTAACCCACAATCAACAGCAGCGGTAACACGAGCAGCAACGACATCGTCAGGAACACGTACTTGGCGACGCGCTCGGTGCAACGTTTGCGCCGGGTCAACGGCGTTGCCTGGAACAAGTGCGCCGGGGCCATCATGGTTTACGCACCCCGCGGATGATCAGATCGGCGGTCAGGTTGATGGCAAACGTGATGACAAACAGCAGAATGCCGAGGACGAACAACACCTGGTAATGCTCCGAATGCACGGGCGCTTCGCCCAGTTCGGCGGCAATCGTCGCGGTCAACGTGCGCACCGAGTCGAGCAGGCTCGACGGCATGGTGATGGCGTGGCCGGTGGCCATGAGCACCGCCATGGTTTCGCCGACGCCGCGCGCCACGCCGAGCAGCACCGCGGCGAGCAGGCCGTTCTTGGCGGCCGGCACCACCACGCGCCAGACCAGTTGCCAGCGCGTGACGCCCAACGCCACCGCCGCTTCGCGATAGGAGTCCGGGACGGCTTTGAGCGCGTCTTCGCCAATCGAGACGATGATCGGCACGCTCATCAGGGCGAGCACGATGCCGCCATTGAGGACGTTGAGGCCGATGGGCGCGTGGAACAATTGGATGATCAGCGGGTTGAGGACGGTCAATCCGATGAAGCCCCAAACCACCGACGGAATGGCGGCCAGCAGTTCGATGACGATCTTAAGGGTTTCCTTCAGCTTCGGCCCGCAGAACTCCGAGATGAAGATCGCCGCGCCGATCCCGAACGGGATGGCGATCGCCATCGCCAGCGCGGTGACGCTCGCCGTCCCGGCCATCAGCGCCAGCACGCCGTAGCGGACGTGGCTCTGCGAGGTTGGATACCACTCGGCGCTGAAGAAAAATTCCCGGAAATCAAATCCCTTGAACAGGACGCCGGCGCCTTCGCGGAAGACGAAAAAGAAAATGCCGAACACGAAGATGATTGCGCTGATGCCGCACAAGCGGATCAGCGATTCAACCAACCATTCGACGATTACCTCCCCGCGTCCGCGTTCGGTCATCGAGTCGGCATCCTTGGTCGTTCAGCGCGTGGCGGGCCCGCGCTCGGGCAGCGGCACGTAGCCGGAATCGGCGACGATTTTCTGGCCGGCCTCGGACAAAATCCAGTCGAGATACTTCTTCACCTGACCAGCCGGCTCGCCCAGCGTGTACATGAACAACGGCCGGGCGATCGGGTAACTGCCATCCAGCGTCGCGGCGATGCCGGGCGCGATCGCTTGGGCACCGGTCGTTTTCGACACGCGCAGCATCTTGACCGCCGGCGTGGCGTAGCCCATCCCGCTGTAGCCGATGGCGCACGGCGTCTTGGCAATCAGTTCCACCACGTCTTTCGAGCCGTGCATGTCTTTCGTGCCCAGCTTGAAATCCTTCTTCTGCAACACGTGCTCGCGGAAATAGTGATACGTGCCGGAGTTGTTCTGGCGGCTGATGAGAATGATCTCGTCGCTGTCACAGCCGGGGACGCTCACGCCCAACTGCGACCACTTCGTCGTCGGGCCGCCCTCGCCGAACATCAGCGCCAGTTGCTCCAACGAGATTTCCTCCAGCGGATTGTTTTTGTGGACGTAGATGGCCAGCGCGTCGTAGCCCACGGTGAACCCCCGGGGTTGTTGGCCGGTGTTCTGGACGGCGCGCGCGAGTTCATTGCTTTCCATTTGGCGACTGGCGTTGGCGATGTCCACCGTCCCGTTGATCAACGCGGCAATGCCTGTGCCCGAGCCGCCGCCGGAAACTTCCACCGACACCACCGGCTCAACGGCGGCATACGCCTCCGCCCACGCTTGGGCGACGTTGACGATCGTATCCGAGCCGGCATTCTGGACCACTTGCTTCTGTGCCTGGTCGGGTTTGCTGCCGCGCCCGCAGCCGGCGACCAGCAGTGCGACGCCAAGGAACGCCGCCGTCCCGGCGGTCGAAGCGCGTGCGGGAAACCGCCGGGGACGGCGGCGTTCCATTTCCGAGCGACCGACCGAGTGGATACTGACGTTCATGCCGGATGATTTTTCCTTTCGCCGAGAATGGCCTGGACGAGATCGCGAATGTGGTTCTTGAGATAATCGTACGCCGTTTCGTAGGCCGCCTGCGCCTGTTCGGGATCGCCTTTGACCTTGGAGGGATCGAGCACCTGCCATTCGAGACCAACCGTCTTAGTGGGCGCGGCCGGGAACGTTTTGCGCGCCTCGCGGCAGAGGCCGATGATCACTTGCGCGCGGTCGAGGTCCGGGATGTCGTCCACCGACTTGGTTTTGTGATGCGCAATGTCGATGCCTTTGGATTTCATGAACTCGACGGTGCGCGGGTCGATCCGACCGGCAATCAAGCCGGCGCTGTTGAAAGTGAAGCGCCGTTCACCGAGGGCGTTGGCGAGGCCCTCGGCCATCTGGGTGAGACAGGTGTTCGTCTCGCCGACGAAGACGATGCGAAACGATTCCATCGGACGGTGTTTGAGGTATTCGCCCGTGGCGTAGTAGAGGGCTTCCTCGCAGATGTTGTAGGCCTGGTCCGCTGTGCGCTCGAAGCGCCGCGCCACCGTCAGCAACGGGGAGAGTTCATCCGAGGGAAGCTTGCCCTGCTGACACAGGCGGACGAGTTCCTCATTGATCTGGTTGCGCATCTGGTCGGCTTGATTCTCCAACTCCATCGTGGCGCGGGCCAGCTCGGCGTTCTTATCGACAAACGCCTGCACCGCCTGGCGCACCATCGGCACGACGAGATTGGCGATTTCCTCGAACCGCCCGCGCGGGAACTCCGCCGGCAACCCATTCACCTGCAACGCCTGGCGCGCCATCACCTCGGCGTAATCCCCGATCCGCTCCAATTCCTTCACGATCTTGCTGGTGGAATAGACAAACCGCAGAATGCCCGCCGCCGGTTGATGCCGCAGCAAAAACTCCATGCACATCCGGTCCAACCCCGTCTCCAACTCGTCCACGCAGCGATCGCGCAGGATGACCGAGTACGCCAACTGCCGGTCCAGCGTCAGCACCGCCTGCAACGCGCTGCGCAACGCCTGCTCGTCGAGGCCGGCCATCTCCAGCAACTTGACGCGGATCGCATCCAGGTCCTGCTGCAGACTGGCTTCCAAATGGGCGGGTAATGTTACGCTCAAAAGAGTGAACCTCGCGGCTCACTGGATACTCGAAACCAAAAGCCCCACTCAAGCACTTTTCACGAAATTGTAACAATCGAAAGGCGGGAGCAACGGGCGGGAACGCTGTTCAGCCCGACTCAACAAACCGGTAGCCCACCCCGCGCACCGTCTCCACGTAATCCGCCGCCTTCCCGAGCTTCTCGCGCAGCCGCCGCACGTGCGTGTCCACCGTCCGCGTATCCATCGTGCTTTCGTAGCCCCACACGTCCGAGAGCAACCGGTCGCGCGTCTGCACCCGGCCCCGCCGCTCCATCAACGTCGTCAGCAAACTGAACTCGGTGGCCGTCAATTCCACCGGTTTGCCTTTGACTGTGGCCTCGTGCTTGGCGCGGTCCACGACCAGCTCGCCCACCTTCAACACCTCGGCTGCGTCCGCCTCGCCCCTAGACCGCCGCAACACCGTCTTCACCCGCAACACCAACTCGCGCGGACTGAATGGTTTGGTCACATAATCATCCGCGCCCAGTTCGAGGCCGACGACGCGGTCCACTTCCTCGGCCTTGGCGGTGAGCATGATGATGGGAACGGACGCCGTCTTCGGCTCAGCCCGCAGCCGTTTGCAGATTTCCATCCCGTCCATCTGCGGCAGCATGACATCCAGGACCACCAGCGCCGGCATCACATCGCGCGCCTTCTGCAACGCCGCCGCCCCGTCGCGCGCCACGCTGGTCTTGTACCCGGCGCGCTGGAGATTATAGACGACGAGGTCCACCACATCCTGCTCGTCATCCACCACTAAAATTGTCTCCGCCATGGCTCCAAACTGAAACAGCCCGCCTTCAAACGTGTGACGGAAAGGTCACATTCTGGTGACAGCGCGGTGGTGGGAGCGACATTCCTGTCGCGACCGGGAACGGAATCGCGGCAAGAATGCCGCTCCCACGCACAAAGCCCCGTTTCCACTCGCCACTCATCGCGTCACCGCACCCTCACTGGCGCTCGACACCAGCTTCGCATACTTCGCCAGCGCCCCGGTTTCATACCGGGGTTTGGGCGGTTGCCACTCCCGCAACCGGCGATCCATCTCCTGCGCGGTGATCTCCAGGTTGATCTCGCGCTTGGCCACATCAATCGAAATCGTATCACTGTCCCGCACCGCCGCAATCGGCCCGCGCTTCGACGCTTCCGGCGCGATGTGACCGACCGTGAATCCATACGTCGCCCCCGAAAACCGGCCATCGGTGATCAACGCGACCTGATCGCTGATCCCTTGTCCGACAATCGCCGCCGTGACGGCCAACATCTCGCGCATGCCGGGCCCGCCGTGCGGGCCTTCGTAACGGATCACCACCACGTCGCCCGACTTGATCTGCTTCGCCTGGACTGCCGCGAACGCGTCCTCCTCGCAATCAAACACCCGCGCCGGGCCGCGATGCGACGTGCGTTTGTGGCCGACGACTTTCAACACACAACCTTCGCTCGCCAAGTTGCCTTTCAAAATCACCATTCCACCCGTTGGTTTGATCGGAGTGGCCAACGAGCGCACGACCGGCTGGCCTTTCGTTTCTTTTGCCGCCCGCGCTTCCTCGCCGATTGTCTTGCCGGAAACGGTCCGTTCGTCAGCGTGCAACAGCTTCGCCTCCAGCAACCGTTGTGCGATCAACGCCGTCCCACCGGCGGCGTACATGTCGGTGGCGACGAACTTGCCGCCCGGTTTCATGTCCGCCAACAACGGCGTGCGGTCGCTGATCGGGTTGAAATCATCAATCGTGAGCGGCACACCCGCCTCGCGCGCAATGGCCAGCAGATGCAGCACGGCATTGGTCGAACCGCCCGACATGCACACCGCCGCAAACGCGTTCTCGATGGCCTTGCGGGTGATGACCTGCCGGGGCCGCACGTTGCGCCGCAGCAAGTCGATGATCTGTTTGCCGACCGCGAACGCCGTTTCCCCCTTCTTCGCGTCTTCAGCCGGCACATCGTTGCTACCCATCAGGCAAATCCCGAGCATCTGGGTGGCCATCGCCATCGTGTTAGCGGTGAACTGTCCCCCGCACGCCCCCATGCCGGGACAACCCGCGATCTCCAAATCGCGCAAATCCTCCTCGGTGATCTTACCGGCCGCGCACGCGCCGACGCCTTCAAACACGTCCTGAATCGTCACGTCCTTCCCGTGCCACTTGCCGGGCGCGATCGAGCCGCCATACATCATCAACCCCGGCAGATCCAGCCGCGCCAGCGCCATCACCGTACCGGGAATCGTCTTGTCGCAGCCCGAAATTGCCACGACGCCATCGAACAAATAGCCGCGCGCCACCAACTCGATGGAGTCGGCGACAATCTCGCGGCTGATCAACGAGCAGCGCATCCCCTCCGTGCCCATCGAGATGCCGTCGGAGATCGCGATCGTGTTGCACTCCAGCGGCACGCCGCCGGCCGCGCGCACGCCTTCCTTCACCTTGGCCGAGAGCCGCATCAGATGCGCGTTACACGGCATCGCTTCGATCCAGGTGTTGGCGACCAGAATCAGCGGCTTGTTGTGCAGGTCATCGTCCGTCAACCCCAGCGAGCGCAGGTACGAGCGCGCCGGCGCGCGCCCGATGCCTTCGGTGACGACGCGGGAACGGTGTTTCAATGATTGGAGATCCGTCGTCATAATTTGAACTCCTGTTGCAGATCGGGTGGAACGAGTTGTTTTAACTGGGGCTGGGTCTCCACCAAACGCAAGATATCCAGCCGATCCTTTTCGCGCTTGGTTCGCCGCCGCGTCGATTCGCGGTACGCGTCAATCTTGCTGGCCAGCAGGTCTTCCGGGGCGGCCACGAACATCTCTCGTTCCAGTACCACCGCTTTGCGTCGCCGTTCGAGAACCACTTGAAGATGCGGGTCCGTCTGGATTTGAATGCGAACCTTGGACTGTGAGTGCGTGAGATTAAGGCTGTGCTCAAACGACTCGATCCGGCAGAGGGTGCGGACAGCCTGCTGAAGTTCCGGCAGCCGCGCGGCCACCACGACCACGTCGCAATCCAGTGTCACGACCGGCTCGCAGTAGGCGTTGACTGCCAACCCCCCAATGACGCAGAAATCAATGTCCAACTCGCGCAGCACCTCCAGAAAGCGATCCAGAAAATCGCTCTCATCGCGCGTCACGCGCCGTTGGAATTCCTTCGCTGTCATGCCGGCAGCTTACAGCCGAAACGCGTCGGGCAACAACTCCGAAAGTCGATAGTGCGGCGCACGCCGGCGATCCCGCGAGTCGGCGCAAATCACCACGCAATCACCGAACTCCGCCAACACCTGCCGGCAGGCGCCGCACGGGGTGGCCTTGATGGCGGGTGCGACGATGGCAATCGCTTTGAATTGCCGGTGACCTTCGCTGACCGCCTTCGCGATGGCGACGCGCTCGGCGCAGTTCGTCAGGCCGTAGCTCGCGTTCTCGACATTGCAGCCGGTGAAGATTTTTCCGCGCGCGGACAGCACCGCCGCGCCGACGCGGAATTTGGAGTAGGGGGCGTAGGCGCGGCGTTGAGCGGCGCGGGCGGCCCGGATCAATCGTTTGTAGTCAGGCACGCAGCGAAGCGGAGTGCCGGCGGGGGCCGGTCACGCCACTCCGCTGCGCTGCGTGGCTCACTACGAACTACGTCTCACATCGTCCCGAGAAACTCTTTCAGCAGCTTGCCGATTTTCTCCTGCGCGTTGCGGCCGACGGCGAGGACTTCCTCGTGGGAAAGTCGTTTGCTACTGATGCCGGCCGCGAGGTTGGTGATGCAGGAAAGGCCGGCGACTTCGATGTTGTGGTAGCGGGCGATGATGACCTCCGGCACGGTGCTCATGCCGACCGCGTCCGCGCCCCACCACGCAAAGGCTTTGACCTCCGCCGGCGTTTCGTACGTCGGCCCCGCCGTGGCGAGATACACGCCCTGCCAGACCTGGATTTGCAGTTTCTCCGCGGCGTTTGTCAGCTTCTCGCGCAGCCGGGCCGAGTAGGCCTGCGTCATGTCGAGAAATCGCGCGCCGTTGCCATTGCTGCTGCCGCGGAGCGGGTTGACGCCCATGAAATTGATGTGGTCCTCGATCACCATCAGGTCGCCGGGATTGAACCGCGGATTGATCCCGCCCGCGGCGTTGGTGACGATCAGCGTCTTGATCCCGAGCGCGTCGACGACATGAATGGGATAGACGATCTCATCCAGCGTGCGCCCCTCGTAGTAGTGAAACCGCCCGCTCAACACCAGCAGCCGCTTGCCCGCCAGTTCGCCACAGATCAGTTGCCCCGCGTGCCCCGTCACCGTCGGCCGCGGGAAATGCGGAATGTCGGTGTACGGTATGACGACCGGTTTGGTGATGTCCTTGGTGATCCCCGCCAGGCCCGAGCCGACCACCAAGGCGGCCTCGGGTTTGAACCCAGCCAGTTTCGATTCGAGAAAGTCCTTGGTTGCGCGTAACTCAGCCATCGTATCAGTTGATCCTCTTCACAACGAGCGGGAGTCGTCGCGGGGCTTTGGGGCCGATGTCATAGCTCTGCTGCACCATGCGCTCGGCCTCCGCCGCCCGATCTTCATCGTTGTAGTGCATCATCATCAGCGGCTCGCCGGCCTTCACGCGGTCACCGAGCTTCTTCGGTAGTTCGAAGCCCACGGCAAAATCAATCTGGTCACTCGCCACCTTTCGTCCGCCGCCCAGCGCGATCACCGCGTAACCGATCTGATCGCAGGCAATCGCGCGCACGCGACCGGATTGTTTCGCGGGGATGGGACGCACGTGCTTGGCGGCCGGGAGTCGATCCGGCGTCTCGCAGACGCGCCGGTCACCTCCCTGAGCTTCCACCATGTCCCCAAACTTCTTCAACGCCTCTTCACTCGCCAGCTTCTTTTGCATCAATTCCCGGGCCGCTGCAACATTTTTCACAGCCCCGGACATCATCAGCATCTCCGCGCCGAGGGCGAAAATCACTTCCATCAAATCCGCGCTCCCGCGTTTGGGCACTTCGGCACTCAGGCACTCGACACTCTCTCGGACTTCCAGCACATTCCCGATGCACCGGCCGAGCGGCTGGTTCATGTCCGTCTGCAAGGCGACCACCTTCTTCCCGTACCGTTTGCCGACCTCGACCATCGCCCGTGCCAGCTTCAGCGAATCCGGCCGGCTCCGCATGAACGCGCCGCTGCCCCATTTCACGTCGAGCACCAGCCCGTCCACGTTCTCCGCCAGTTTCTTCGACATGATGCTGGCCACGATCAACGGCAGACACGACACCGTCGCCGTCACGTCGCGCAGGGCATAGAGCTTCTTGTCCGCCGGCGCGATCTCCGGCGTCGCCCCCGTGATACAACAACCCACCCCGTCCGTCACCCGCACCAGTTCCTCGAGCGACAGATTCGTGCGGAAACCGGGAATGCTCTCCAACTTGTCGAGCGTCCCCCCGGTCGGGCCGAGTCCCCTTCCCGAAATCATTGGCACCTTCAACCCGCAAGCCGCCATCAACGGCGCAAGAATCAGCGACACTTTGTCGCCAATCCCGCCGGTGCTGTGTTTGTCGCAATAAAAAGGTAGGGCGCGACCGCCGGGCGCGCCGCTTCGCTTCCACTCGACGACCTTCCCCGACTCCACCATTGCCCGTGTGAGAAACATCGTTTCATCGAAATTCATCCCCTGAAAACAAACCGCCATCGCCAACGCCGCCATTTGATAGTCGGGAATCTCGCCGCGCGTGAACCCGAGCACAAACTTGCGCATCTCCTCCTCGGTGAGCGCCTGTCCGTCGCGCTTCTGCTGGATGATCTGGGAGGGGAGGAACACGGGGTTCGCGGTTCAGATTTTCTGGTCGCCCACCTGGGCGATCCAGCGGCGGGTCCATTCGACGGTTTCCAGTTCGAGGTCGCAGATGCAGGTGGCGAGGAAGATCATCCCCTCAATCCGCCCCTCCCGCAGCCAGCGCAGACCGAGTTCGCACTGGCGCTCCATCAGGGTGACCGGCATGGGTTGGCTCTGGCCGTAATCCCACAGGTAACAGCCGAGCACCTTGCCGGCGCGGGGCGCGAGTTTCTCGGCGCGCACGAAGTTGTGTTCCAGATCGGCAAGATCGCTCGCCTTCCAGGTCCAGAAGCTGACCTTGTCGCACAGGTCGAGATGGCGGCTGACCGGCAGGCCCAGTTGATGATCGTAGAGCACGACCCACAGATCGAGCCGGCGGCCCGCGGCGGCGAGTTGCCGGCGCACGTCCTGCAATTCCGCGATGGAAAGCGACGCGAGTTCGCCCGTGCCGGGATCGTTGCGGAAGAAATCGTCCATGATCACGCCGGTGATGTTGGGGAACCGTGCCGCCAGTTCGAGGACATGTTGGCGTTCGCTCGCCTCGGTCTTGCCGGAAGCGCCGACGATGGACCAGACGACGCGCGGCAACGGCCGGAACGGAATCGCGTACTGATCAAAGGGCGGCGCCGGCCGGTCGAGGTAGCGGACCATGATCAGGTTGGGCACGCCAAGGTAGAAGGCGGCTTCGGCAGGTGTCATCCGCGAATGGCCGGGAAGTCCGTAGCTGCCATCGTGGCTGCCGGCCTCGTGCCCCCAGATCCAGAATCGGTCGCGAACGGTGTTCGCTGAAATCATGCCGGCAGCGTATCACAGCCGGTAGGTCACCGGCCAGTTTTGGCACGGCGGGCCGCGGGTGACGTGGAGCAGACCGCGGCCCGGCTCGGCGACGACCGCGGCCGTGGTGTGATAGTCCCGGTCGCGGTGACAGCAGATCGACAGCGGGTGGTTGGCGTGGTCGGACAGGTGGCGCAGCATCAGTTGCGGAGTGAGCCGGCCGCGGTCCTGTTCCAGCAACTCGTACAACCGTCGTTGCCGATGCTCAGACGCGCCTGCGCGTTGTGTCGCGGCATCGGTGTCGCTCTCCAGCGATTGGAAGCGCGGGCTGACTGTGTGATTGGCGTGGGCGTACAAGCCGTCACGGCCCTTGATGATTTCCGTCTCGCCCTGACACATCTCCAAACCGACCACCCGGCCCGATGCGTCGGCGGCGACCGAGTGGGCCACCGTGCGCACGCCGTGACGACGCGCCATCTCGATCACGTCCTCCAGCGTGTGCGAGAAGAGGGCGAGCAACCCGAACGCGTCCAGCGGCAACACGCCGCCCGGGCGTTGGGGGGTGACGTACAGCGCATTGCGAAACAGGCTCATCCCCGTGCTCCCAAACCCGTAGCCGAACAATTCACCGGGATAGGTCAGCGTCAGAAAGCCGGGCGCGTCCGTCGGTCGCAGGCGCACCACCTGATAAAATGAAGTTCGTTGCTGGCCGGTATCCTTGGTCTGCCCGGTGATCGCGTGACCGTCCAGCGTCTGGTCCTGGTGAACCGCGAACGACGTGCAGTCTTCCAGCGGCTGGGTGATGGGCGAGGGCGCGCAGAGTTCTTCGGCGATGCCGGCGCCTTTGGCCAGGCCGCGGTGGATGTCCACCAGATGCGGGGCGATGGTTTCGACGAGATCCGCCACGACCCCGCCGCGACCCTTCCACCACCACGGTGTCCACCGGCCTTTGGCCCGCCCGGCGTTTTTGCGGAGCGCGTGCTGCCAGGCGATGCCGAGTTGCTCGCCGCAGGTGAACGCGGTGCCCTCGCAATTGATGAGCGGTACCGAGCCCTCGGCGGTGAATCGCGCGGGATGGTTCATTGAGGTTGCGGCCAAAACGGGCGGGTGATGCCGGGTTGTTCCATCATTCACCGAGGTCCCCAACCGGCGTTGTATCAGACGGCCCGCTGGCTCGCAAGCCTGCGCCGCAGTCCCCAAGGCGCCACCCGATACGCATGCGACCTCTGCCCCAGCAACAAGCTCGGAGGTGCCAGCAGCGTATAGTTTTCCTGAATGTCACGATTGTTCTCTGGCCTTTCCCAGCGGCCGGTGGTAAGAGCTTCGGCGTTATTGGAGAAGCGGTCAGGCGTCAGTGATTCATCCCGCAAGAGCACGAGAGAGACAGTCACAATGGAACAACAGCCGGTAGGCGCGTCGGGGTTGGCTCGCAAATGGATTCTGGTGGTGGATGACCACCCCTTCGTCTGTGACTCGCTGCGGGAAATGATCGACTGCGAGCCGGACCTGGTGGTCAAGGGTGCGGCGACAGATGCCCGGACCGCCATCTCGCTGGTGGCACGAATCCCCTTTCACCTGGCCATGATCGATCTTTTCCTCGGACGCTCGCACGGGCTGGAGTTGATCAAGGTGATCCGCAAGCTGCGTCCGACCATGCGCGTCATCGCCGTGTCCATGACCGAGGACGAAACCTATATCGACCGGGCGTTCCATGCGGGGGCCAATGGATTCATCCACAAGGCGGAGATGGCCGCAGTATTCAGACGGGCCGCGCGCCAGGTACTGGACGGGCAAACGTACCTGAGCGACGAGTTCAAGGAACGATTCGACCAGCGCGCGCGCGCGTCCAACGGGAAAAGCGGGTGGACCCCGGACGAACTGCTCAGCGACCAGGAACTGGAAGTATTCCGACTGACCGGCCAAGGATTGTCTGCCGAGGCAATCGCTCAGCGACTCGGCATCCGAGTCTGCTCCGTCGAGACCTACCGCGCACGGATCAGGATCAAGCTCGGTTACCGGGACTTTACCGATTTTGTTGCGCACGCCGGTCAATGGGTGATGGTCAAGGGATTTCCGGTATAGCCCGGCAAAGTAGGACGGCCATCCTGGCTGTCTCTTTCCCCGCCGCCGCAGACAGGCGGGACGCTTATCCTACTCTGGAACTCCGACTAATACTTGACGCAACAGTACGGCAGGCATGACAGACAGTGCTCCGCCTTCGTGCTACAAACTTGACTGAGTTGCCCACGCTATCTTGCGAGTAGGCGCGGGGCAACTCATGGAGGAGCTCCCGATGAAACGATGGCTGCGACTTGATGGTGAATCCGGACGAACCGTGCTGGTGGTGTTGTGCTTGGTGCTCGTGGCGGTCGCAGCCGGCGTGCGGCTGGCTTGGGCGGTCGAGCCGGACTACGACGCCGATAGGTGGCCGGATGCAGCGGGGGATAGCAATGCGCTGTCGCGGGCGGTCATGCGCTGGGGCGATCCACAGTACACGACGGGCGATGCTTACAGCGCTCCAGGGCCGGTCTGGTGGTTGGGCTCCGAGAAAAGCAGCGGGGAGTGGCTCACCAACGCGTGGCACGTGGCGGACACGGAATCCAAGGAAGCGGGCGCACTGCTCATTTATCTCGACCGGGCGACATTGACCAACCTCACCGGCCAGGCGGCCAGCAACGTGGTGATCGAGGTCGCGCTGTTTGATCAGAAGGGCGCGTCGT
>Ga0247727_10000550_pt1 | contig 91853 bp, 81 predicted proteins | sample WisWelCaveWW1625_FD_202498 | JGI IMG/M metagenome (GOLD analysis project Ga0247727, IMG submission 202498) | Biofilm microbial communities from Wishing Well Cave, Virginia, United States - WW16-25 | ecosystem: Environmental > Aquatic > Deep subsurface > Groundwater > Cave microbial mat | place... | reverse complement strand
ACTCCGCCCCGCCCACAGCCCCTCCCGTCGAACAAGCCTCGAAAGTTGCAAGCGGCAAGCGATCAGATGCCGCCGTATCTGCCCCGCCAGGGTAACATCGTCAGGTGAGGCAATACGGGGGGTCCACATTGCGATCCGTTTGACAGCGTGGGGGAGGCCGCGCTCCTGGAACAGGCGCTGGAAAGCGGTGAAGGCGCCCTCTTCGCGCGTCGACTGCAGGGCTTCGCACATGAGAATGAAGCGGGAGGCCTGGTCGGTGACGGTCAGGGGGTAACAGTAGTCGCGATTGCCGAGGCGGAACTCGCCCTTGAAGTCGGCGCACCAGAGTGCGTTTGGCTGCGAGACGTCAGCGAGGGTTGTGCCCATGGCCTTGTTGCGCCGCGTTTTGGCGCGCTTCACAAGGCCATGGCGATCGAGCACGGCATGGACCGTGCTTTGAGCGGGGATGCGCACATCACCGGCGAGACGCTTGACCAGGAGCTCGCGGATCTTGCGGGCGCCCCAATGGGGACGCTCCCGCTTGGCTCCAACAATGAGGCTCTCGACCTGGGCCGGCAGCTGGTTGGCATAGCGCCAAGGCCGACGCGAGCGATCGCAGAGGGCTTCCAGCCCGCGCTCCTTGTAGCGATTGAGGATCTTGTAGCCGGTCTTGCGGGAGATGCCGAACGCGCGGGCGAGGTCGGACATGGCCTCTCCCTCGAGCAGGCGGGCCACGAAACGCAGGCGTTCTTCCATCACCGAACACTTCTTCCAGGGCATCTCCACCTCCCGCCGCAAAAGCGGGATAGTGTTACCCATGTGTCCGGTACGAACTGTCACCTATGTCTCGGGCTGCTCACCAGTGCCTTGAGCCACCGCAGCACCTTGGCCGTTTCCCTCGCCAGCTCGAGCGCCGGCATCGTGACGTTCGTCGGCATCGCCTATCTCCCTCCGAGCGCAGAATCACCGGGCGCGATCTGCGAGAGCCCTTCCTGCACCACCGACGCGACGAGCGCGCCGTCGCGCGTGAACACGCTGCCGCGCGCGATCGCACGGCCGCCCGCGCTCGACGCCACGTGCTGCGAGTAGAGCAGCCACTCGTCGATGCGGAACGGTCGATGAAACCACATGTTGTGGCTGAGACTCGCGTGCTGCGCATTCGGACTGATCCACGACACGCCGTGCGGATAACACGCGATGTCGAGCAGCGTCGCATCCGAGGCATAGGCGAGCACGGCGCAGTGGAGCGCCTGATCGTCCGGCATCGCGGCGACCGCCTTGATCCACGTGTGCGCGATCGGCAGCACCGGTGGCGGATCGAACAGCGGCACCGGACGTACCTGCCGCACTTCTACCGCGCGCGGCATAGTCAGCCACGGCCGATGCTCGGCGGCCAAGCGATCCGCCACGACGAGCCGCTGGTCGAGGTCCGACGTCAGGCCCTCGGGGCCCAGCACCTCCGGCATTCGCTCGTGCTGGAACCCGACGGCGTCCGCGCTGTCCGTCGTGAACGACACGGTTGCGAGCACGATCTCGCGCCCGCGCTGATAGCCGGACACTTGTCGCTGCACGAAGCGCCGGCCGTCGCGCACGTGCCGCACGCCGTACTCGATCGGAATCTTCGGATCGCCGGGAAACAGGAAGTCGACGTGGATCGCGTGACACGCACGGTCCTGCACCGTGCGCGCGGCCGTGGCCAGTGCCTGGGCGAGCAGCTCGCCGCCGAAGACCCGGGGCCGAAGGTACTCGATGCTGCGCGCTTCGAAGCGACCGTCGCCGAGCGGTTTGGCGTCGAGCGCGTCGAGCAGCGCCTGGAGCGGGCTGGACATATGCGCGCGAAGCTCTGCTACCCGAAGCGGAGAGTCAAGGGCGTGCGGAGCAGGCGACGGAACGTCGGGCTGATTAGCTGCACGGCGGAAACTGATGCGGGATTTGCGCCGCGTAGGCCGTCTCTGAATTCAGGCAACGGCCGCTCAGAATGCGCTATAGGCGGCAAGGACTACGAACACGCCAGCCTGGTCGTTCACATCTGCTGCAACAAGTAGCAGCTGTGTAGCGCCCGGCACCTTGATTGTCTCGGGCATCGCATGCTTGGATCACGAACTCAGGGGAGTGCGAACACCGATGGCAAAACACCGGATCTACACAACGAGCTTCGCGAGCGTCTATCCTCACTACGTCGCGAAAGCAGAAAGAAAGGGACGCACAAAAGCAGAGGTCGATGAAATCATCACCTGGTTGACAGGCTATCGTCAGAAAGACCTTGAGGCGCAACTGAAAAAACAAACGGACTTCGAGACATTCTTCGCGAAAGCTCCCAAGATCAATCCTGCGCGGGCTTTAATTAAGGGCGTGGTTTGCGGTGTCCGGGTTGAGGACATCGAAGAACCGACCATGCGCGAAATTCGCTACCTAGATAAGCTCATCGATGAGCTGGCGAAGGGAAAGGCGATGGATAAAATTCTGCGGAAGGAGCGATCCTGACTCACCAGCCTCGATCGGATGGGAGCTCTGACCCCACCATCGAAGCAGCAGCCTCCTTCTCCATCGTGCCGCGCCGATCAAAGTGACGTGTAGGTGATGTGGAAATGTTCCGGCCGCCTCACCGCCAGCCGAGCACGGGCGCCACGTGCTTCAGGACCGCTTCGATGACATGCGCGTTGTAGTCGACGCCCAGCTGATTGGGAACGGTCAGAAGCACCGTGTCGGCTTCCGCAAGCGCCGTATCCTCCCGCAACTGCTTGATGAGAATGTCGGGTTCGGCGGCATAGCTGCGGCCGAAGATCGCCCGCCGTTCCGGTTCGATGTAGCCGAAGTGGTCTTCGTCCTGGCTGCCGCCAAAATATGCGCGGCCGCGGTCGTCAACGATGGCGAAGATGCTGCGGCTGACCGAGACGCGTGGGCTTCGCTGGTGCCCGGCAGCGGCCCATGCTGCGCGGTAGGCCCGGATTTGCTCTGCCTGCTGAATGTGGAAGGGCTTGCCGCTTTCGTCGAACTTCAACGTCGAGCTCTGCAGGTGCATGCCCAGCTTTGCCGCCCACTCGGCGGTGGCGTTGGTCGCAGCCCCCCACCAGATGCGGTCGCGGAGTCCCGGGGAGAAGGGTTCGATGCGCAAGAGGCCCGGCGGGTTCGGGAACATGGGGCGCGGGTTGGGCTTGGCGAAGCCCTCGCCGCGGATCACCTCGAGGAACACCTCCGCGTGGCGCCGCGCCATGTCGGCGTCCGTCTGCCCTTCCGACGGGGCGTAGCCGAAGTAGCGCCAGCCGTCGATGACCTGCTCGGGCGAGCCGCGGCTGATGCCAAGCTGCAGGCGGCCACCGGCGATGAGGTCGGCCGCGCCCGCATCTCCGGCCATGTATAGCGGGTTCTCATAGCGCATATCGATGACGGCCGTGCCGATCTCGATGCGGCTGGTCTTGGCGCCGACCGCCGCGAGCAGCGGGAACGGCGAGCCGAGCTGTCGTGCAAAGTGATGCACGCGAAAGAACGCCCCGTCAGCGCCAAGCTCCTCGGCCGCCACGGCGAGATCGATCGACTGGAGCAGCGCGTCGGAAGCTGACCGCGTCTGTGAATGCGCCGAGGGCGACCAGTGACCGAACGACAGGAACCCGATCTTTTTTCCAGGCATGCAAGGACTCCACTGGTCAGTTAGCTTTCAGCTCTCCGGAACCCGGCTTTATTCCTGCCCCACGAAAGAGGATGCAACCCGTTGACCGCGCATGCCGTTGGCACAATATCTAGTGTCTGTTCCGCGTAACCAGGTCTACCCATGGCACCCCGCTCCAACTGGAAGGGCTATCTCAAGCTCTCCCTCGTCTCGGCGTCCATCGCCATCTACCCCGCCACCTCCTCCACTGAGAAGGTCCGGTTCAACACCCTCAACCGCGCTACCGGCAACCGCTTGAAGCGGAAGATGGTCGATTCCGTGACGGAGGAGGAGGTCCTGACCGAGGAACAGATCAAGGGCTACGCCGTCGGCAAGGACCAGTTCGTTCAGGTGGAAGACGACGAGCTCGCCAACATCGCCATCGAGAGCACGCGCACCGTCGACATCGAGAAATTCGTGCCCAAGGCATCGATCGACGACCGCTACCGGGACACGCCCTACTACCTGGCGCCTGAAGACAAGGTCGGCCAGGAGGCCTTCGCGGTCATCCGCGACGCTATGAAGAAAAAGAAGATGGTCGGCATCGCCCGCGTCGTGATGGCCCGCCGCGAGCGCATCATGATGCTGGAGGCGTTCGGCAAGGGCATCATGGGCACCACGCTCCACTACCCCTATGAGATCCGGGGCGAAGATGCGGTGTTCGAGGACATCCCCGACATGAACCTGCCCGATCAGATGGTGGGGTTGGCCGAGGACATTATCGACAAGATGAGCGGTGAGTTCGAGCCGGACAAGTTCGAGGATCGCTACGAGAACGCGATGATCGCGCTCATCCGCTCCAAGAGGGTTTGCCGGCTCGCAAGGAAAAGGCCGCCGCGCGCCCCGCCAATGTGGTCAACCTGGTAGCTGCACACAGCGCTGTGGACGACCGTGCTGCTTCGCCGGGAAGAGCTGGAGGCCGAAGACGTCATCGCCGCCGGCGACAACGAGGCGTGGACCAAGTTCACCGCTGACCGCTTCGGCTGGATCATGATGAACCCCGAGAAATGCGATGAGGTCTGGCGCGCCATCTGGCGCCACGTCCCGCCGAAATACGAAGAAGCCGCGCCGGACCCACCCGACAACGTGGTCGACCTCCTCCTGGAGCGGCACATGAGAAGGCGATGACTGACACCCGTGACAATCCCTATCTCGATATCCTCTTTGATGGGCCTCCCGACCGCGAGGGCGGCCGCTTTGTCGAGATCAACTGTGCATCGGCGTGGGTCCAGGAGGCCAATCGGCATCGCAACCTACTGATATACCTGGATCGCGGTGATCAATGTTTCGACGCCGATCCACAGTGTGGCTAAGCGACTTGTGTTGGAAACGGCTCTCGGACACGGACGGCCTCGACGAGCCCTTTCAGTGTTTCGGTGCCTTCACTTCCGTGGTTACATCGAACCATCCGGGTCCCTCACCCGAAGGACCGTGTACACGAGCAGCGCAGCGTAAAGGGCAAAACCAGTGGCTACGGCTGCGCAAAAGCCCGAAACGCCGAGATCAAGCCAATACACGGCTGCGAGCCCTGCACCTGCGCTCGCAATCAGGCGCAGGGCATTGGCGTTCATAGCCGCGATGCCGCGGCCGAAGCCTTGACTCCCGAAAAACAAGCCGAGGCCTAGCCCGAAGCACAGATATGCCGGTCCAACAATCCGAAGATACTGCGCGCCAATGCGCGCTACTTCGGGGTCGTTGCTGAATAGGCCCAGCCAAAGGCTCGGTTGTACGGCGACGATCAGCCCAATCGTTCCGCACACGGCTGCGATGGTGATAGCACCCGTCCAAGCGATCTTACGCGCACGATGATACTTCCCTGCACCCCAGTTCATACCCACCATCGCTACGATCGCGGTACCGAAGCCAAAAGCGATCGGCTGCATGATGTATTCGAGCCGGGCTCCCATAGCGTAGCCAATGGCGGCCTCGGGGCCGAACTGCCCGGCTATTCCTGTCAAAATGACAATGGATAAATTGGTAATTGCCGTGTTCACCAAGCCAGGAACGCCGACCTTGAGGATATCAGCGAACAATTCCCATCGAGGGGCTATTCCGCGGAAGTTCAACCGCACGACTGAGCCCGAGGAGCGCAGATAGCGAATCATAATCAAGCTGCCGACCGCAAAGGGGATCACCAGCCCCCAGCCCGCGCCTGCGGGACCAAGTGCCGGGACTGAACCCCAGCCGAAGATCAGCAGGGGCGAGAGCACGATATGAGCGACGACGCAGCCAACCAGTACGCCCGCGTGCAGGCTCATGTTTCCCGTGCCGCGCACAGCATTACCGAGGAGATTAAGCACCGTGATGCAAACCGCGCCGCCAAGCGCGACGTTCGCGTAGGCGAGTGCGTCCGACAGCATTTCGTCCCGGCCGCCCATCCATCCGAAAATGAAGGGAGCAGTCAGCAACATCAGGCTGGAGAAGATCACACCAAGTGCGAGCGCCAATAAAAAAGCGTGGAAGACGAGTGCGTCGGCGCGGTCGCGCTTGCCAGCGCCAAGTGCCCGCGCAATCGCAGAAGTCACACCCGCGCCCATCCCGCTGTTAGTCGTTTGCAGAATAAGCATCACAAATGGAAAAGCGAGCGAGGCGCCGGCGAGGGCGTTGGTCCCGATGCGACCAAGGAAGAAGCCGTCGAAGACGATAACGCCAACGAACGCGAGCAGATTGAGTACGTTCGGTGCTGCGAGCCGCAGCAACGTGGGAAGAATCGGGCCCTCCAGAAGCAGTTTCGTTCGTGCTGCCGCAGCCGGATTGGTTGGAGCCGACAGTGGCGCAGGCGTGATGGCTCGGGCGCTCATGGGCGCTCCTCCCGCATGAGAATGAAGGCAGCACTTGCGACAGAGATCCTTGAGCGTCGGGCGGCTGCGTCAGGAACCCGACCTCGCGTCAATGCGCGCGTGGGTTCGAAATAGTCCTTCACGTACCTGCGAGCAAAGCATCGTTTCTTGGGGTGATCCAAGATTTTCTCATGGGTCCGGAACCATGGCGCTGTTGTTGACCAGCCTTACCCGGCCGTATCCTCGCGTTACGCAACCAAGGTCCTGTCGATGCCGCGCCGGCTGCCGCCTCTGAATGCACTCAAAGCCTTTGAGGTGGCGGCTCGAAGCGAGAACTTCACGCGGGCTGCAGAAGAACTCGGTGTCAGCCAGGTAGCTGTAAGCCAGCAGGTCAAATCGCTCGAAGCGGTCCTCGGCCTCAAGCTGTTCGCGCGCGACGGCAGGCGCCTCGTCATCACCAGCGCAGGCAAGCAATACCTGGCTGTCGTCCGCGACGCGCTGGATCGGATTGCCGTGGGCACGGACCGTTTGCTTCAGCACAGGCCGTCGAGTGTCTTTACCGTCAGCACCTCGCCGGATTTCGGCGCCAAGTGGCTCGTGCACCGACTTGGACGGTTTACTGCGGCCCACCCAAAGATCGACCTTCGCGTCTCCACGACGACCAAGCAAGTCGATCTCATCGCCGAGCATGTGGACCTTGCGATCCGCCATGGCGATGGGCATTGGGCGGGTCTCGATGCCGTGGCCCTCTGTTCGGAACGGCTCGTGCCGGTTTGCAGCCCCAAACTCATCACAGGCCGCAATCGCATCACCCAGGCATCCGACCTCCTGAAGCTTCCGCTGCTTCGTCTGGACGGCTGGACCACCTGGTCGAAGTGGTTCGAAGCCGCCGGCATTTCAGCGCCCGCTCGGCGCGGGCCGGTACTGAATCAGGCCAGCATGCTCATCGACGCCGCCGTTGACGGGCAGGGCGTTGCGCTTGCGCGCACGACGCTTGTGGCATGGGACCTGCTGCATGGCCGCCTCGTGGTGCCAATCGATGTGGCGCTCTCGCTCGAGAACACCTATTGGATCGTCTACCCGAAACTGGCCTCGCGCGAGCCAATGGTCGCCACGCTTCGCGATTGGTTGCTGGCCGAGGCTGCCGACGATGAGCGCCGCTTGCGTGCCGTTGTCGGCAAGGGCTACGTAGGAACAAAGCGGTAAGATGATCCGCTGCGCTCAACAATACCGATCCCAGGGAAGGGCAGATGGAAACCGATCACGCGCTCGCGGTCGGTTGCGATCTTGTCGAGCAAGGTCTTGCGTACCGCCGCGGCACGTTGGGGATCATGACGGTCGGCGGCGGGCATCCAGTCGGGATGCGCAAACGAGATGATGGGATGGGTGAGGGCGTCACTGAGAACTACCACGCCCTGGCGTCCTGAAGAAAGCTCGACGCATATGTGACCAGCCGTGTGGCCGGACGTGTCGAGCACCTGCATTCCCGCTGCAATTTCCTGCCCAGGCTTAATGGTCTCTAGCTTCTCTTTGATCCTTTCAAGGTTCCTCCTCGCGCCGGCAGCAAAATTCTGACGGTCTTCGGGGAGACGTGAGATCGCATCCTGAGCCAACCAGAAGCTCAGCTCGGCGGCTGAGATCAGATAGGAAGCATTGGGAAACATCGGCGTGTCGTCGAAGTCATCGAGCAGACCCCAGAGATGATCGGGGTGGGCGTGTGAGAGGACGACCTTGCTGATGGAATGCCGGTCAATGCCGGCTGCCTCCATGTTCTCGGCAAGCTTGCCGGCACCGGGCATGTAATGCGGCCCGGAGCCTACGTCGATAAGGATCGCCTCCGACGGGGTGCGCACCAACGTGACGTTGCAGGGCGGGGTGACGGTCGCGGAACCGACTCCAATGGCCGACGCGATCTCGGCCTCGCTCGCGTTGCGCGCGAGAAACCGCGTTGGAACCGTAAGATGCCCGTCGCTCAAGACAGTGATCTCGAACTCTCCGAGTTTCAGCCGCTGCGGTGCAGCCGACAAGGCGCCGTTCGGGAACAGGGTTGCTGCTCCAAGCGCCAATACCGTTCGTCTGCTCAGGTGCGGACCGTGTTCGGTCATCCATGTTTGCTCCACGGCCATGGCAGCAGGGTGAGACCAGAGGCAAGCAGCAGCACAAGGACAACGACCCGGAACGTGGCCTCGTCCAACCTGCCGTAGAGCTTCAATCCAAGCCAAGTGCCGATGAACACGGCGGGGAATCCGATCCAGAACAGGCGCAGCGTTTCAGTATTGACCACACCGCTGCCGCCGAACCAAACCAGCGTCATCACGAATACCGCGACCACGACTGGCTGAAAGATCGCGCGCTGGTCATCTTTGGACCATCGGCGCAGGCTGGCCCATACGATGACGGGAATACCCGCCAGCCCTGTGCTGCCAGCGAACGCGCCGCTGAAAAGGCCGACGATACTGTCGGCTATCTTGCCGCCCTTCACGGCTGGAAGGGTGGGCCGGGCCAGACTGTAGACGCTGAAGGCAATCAGGGCTGCGCCGATGAACGCCCGCATCTGATCTGGTGAAGTCCAGTTGAGGGCGGCAGCCCCCAATGGGATGCCGATGGCTCCCCCAGCAATGAACGGAACGAGCCGTGAGATCTGCAAGGTGTGTCGGAATTTCCAGAGTGTTGCTCCCTGAATCAGGATGGCGAATGCGGCGATGAGCGGCGCGCTTTCGGTGGGAGAGATGATGTGAAGCCAGATGGCCGAAGCAATCAATCCAAACGCAAACCCGGCGATGCCGGCCACGACGGCACCGAGAAGGGTGGCAACGAAGAAGAGTGCGAGGTCCATTGGTATCGCAGAGGTCATAGTGATTGTCCGACGAGTCAACGAGTCTATGCTAGTAACGCCTGACGTAGTCGCACCCTGGCCTGGACGCGTCGGGAATGCCATGAGGAAAAGTCTGGCCTGCCCGAGAATAAATGCTTTGCGGTCGTATTCTCTCCAACCTATCGACCTCGCGGGGGGATTTCGGACCAGGAGGTTGGTTCCATGCGCAGGTTTTTCCAGCGGGCGCGCGCCACCCCAGCAGCGGCCGGAGACGTAGCCGGATTGCCGGTCTCATCGGACAGGCCAACGATTCTGTTCGTTTGCTTGCACGGTTCAGCCAAAAGCCAAATGGCGGCCGCACACTTTAACCGCATGGCCAAAGACCGAGGACTGCCCCACACGGCTATCTCGAGGGCGATCGAGCCGGACAAGGATATTCCGCAAAGCATCCTTGCCGGATTGGCAGGCGAAGGACTTGCGCCGATGAGCGAAGTTCCTGCGTCCCTCACCGCGGACGATGCGACCCGTGCAACGAAGGTATTCGCATTCAACGAGATACCTCTTGACCGGAAGGGCACCGCAATTGTCACACTCTGGTCTGACGTGTCTCCGGCAACCGAGGACTACAACCGTGCGCGGGATGCGATTGTCCGTCACGTGGAGACCGTTGTGAGCGACCTGGCATCGACGGCAAAGTGATAGGTCGCTCACCTACGTTTCGATGCCGCCGGACTCCACAGCTTCTGTAGGTGCCGTCTATCCTGGGCAGCCTCGGCCACCAGCCAATCCCGAAAGGTGACGATCTTTGGCAGGGATGCCGTGGCCTTTGGACAGATGATCCAGTAGGTCTTGGACAGACGCAGCTCCTCGGCAAACGGACGCAGCAATCGCCCGGAGATCAGATCGGTTGCCGCCAGCGTGGTGCGTGCGAGCGTAATGCCTTGACCGTCAACAGCGGCATCGATGGCCATGCTCACGCGATTGAGCACAGGACCATGCGAGAGCTCAGCGCCGACGACCCCGGCCGCCTCCAGCCATCTCGTCCATTCCTTTCGGTCATCCACATGGATCAGGGGAAACTTCAGCACATCGGCCGGCTTGATGAGCCGATTGCGCCCGGCCAGCAGCTTGGGACTGCACACCGGAAAGAGCTGCTCAGCGCTGAGGCGCGTCACATCAAGGCCCGGCCAGTTGCCATCACCATGGCGCACGGCAAGGTCGACATCCTCTCGCACGAAGTCGACATGATGCAGCGTCGCCGACACGCGCAAATCAATGCTCGGATGCTCCTCGGCGAAGCGGCCCAGACGGTTGACCAGCCATTTTGCGGCAAAGTCGGGTGACGTGCTGACGGTGAGGGCGCCGGAGCTTTGGCGCTGAAGCAAACGCTCTGTGCCGAGCGCGATGCGGTCGAAAGCGTCCCGCAAGGTGGTGAGATACTGGCGCCCGGACTCAGTTATGACAAGGCGCTGCCGCTCGCGATTGAAGAGCTTGACCCCAAGCTCCTCCTCCAACGCTTTGACCTGGTGGCTTACCGCGCCCTGGGTGACAAACAGCTCCTCGGCCGCTCGCGTGAAGCTCTCATGGCGAGCGGCGGCCTCGAAGGCCTTCAGCGCATTGAGAGGAGGCAATCGGCGCATGCGATCCGACCTTCATGAGAAAAACTCAGGCAGGGTAGAGAAACCATGCTTTGCGGGCAACCATACCTGGCTCTATTTGTCTGCTCCGTCGCCAATGCTCTCAACGAGCGACGCCCAATCCGGAGCAACGCCATCTCCGTTCAAATATTCCAAGTATCGGCCCTGGCAGGCCGGTCCCCAGGGGATGCGGCTCTCCCCGAGATGCGCATGTCACCGTTGAGCGTGTGCCTCAACACCGTCGCGACCTGGATCGCCCGCATCGGCCACAGGAGGGCGCTTCGCGACCTCGCCGACGAAGGGCGGCTGCTCCGCGACGTGGGCCTCAACCGCCAACAGGCGCTCCGCGAAGCCAACAAGCCGGTCTGGCGCCGGTAACCATCCAAGAGGAGAAGGTCATGTCCGATCCCATCGTTTCCGGCTTCCCCTACAGCACCTTTGTTCACATTGTGCGACTGATCCTCACGCATAAGGGCGCGGCGTACACGTTCCGGGATCTTGAGACCGAGATGGGAAAGCCAACCCATCTCGCACTGCATCCCTTCAATCGCGTGCCGGTGCTGCAGCATGACGATTTCACGGTCTATGAGACCAGCGCCATCGCGACCTACATCGACGAGACATTCGAGAAACCGCCTCTTCAGCCGAAGAACGCACGCGACCGCGCGCGCATGCATCAATGGATGAGTTCGGTCAATTCCTACTACTACACCTACATGATCTACCACGTGACGCACGAGCGCCTGGTATTCCCACGGCTTGGTATCGCGTCCGACGAAAAGGTGGTGGCGCACGCACTTCCGAAAGTCGAGGTGGGCCTCCAGGTTCTGGAGCGGCAGCTGGTGCACGGGAAGCCCTACCTCTTAGGCGCTGATCTCACGCTTGCGGACTTCTATCTCGTGCCGTGCACCTTTTCCTTCAGCCTGACGGACGAAGGCAAAGCCATGTATCCGAAATATCCGCGCTTCTGCCGCTGGCGGGAGACGATGGAGGCGCTGCCAACCGTCCAACGTTTTCGAGCGTCGCTGCCGCCGCGCGCGCCGATCGAGCACGCCAGGGAGTGGGCGGTGTCGCATCGCCCGAAATATTGAGGGGCAGGAAAATGTCTGGAGCACCCATTGTGCTGCTGTCGGGCGGCGACCTGCGGAGGCTTATTCGGCCAGAGACGACAATTGCAGCACTTCGCGAAACCTATGCCGCTCTTGCCAACAGTCGGGGCGATGAAGGTCGATCCGTGGGCTTCACGGTCGAAGGCGGTTCGATTCATGTGAAATCCGGGCTGCTGCCCGGCTCGCACCTGGCCTTTGCCTCGAAGGTCAATGTCAATCTGCCGGAAAACGCCAAGCTCCGGAACCTCCCCACGATCCAGGGCATTGTCGTGGTCTCTGACGCCAAGAACGGCCGGCCGCTGGCTGTTATGGACTCCATTGCGCTGACAGGCATCCGCACGGCCGCCACCGCGGCGCTCGCGGCGCAATACGGTGCCCGCAGGGATTCGACGCGCGCAGCTATCATCGGCTGCGGGGCCCAGGCGAGGTATCAACTCGAAGCCTTGCGCTCGGTCATTGCGCTCAAGACCGTGCGCGTTTTTGACATCGACACGGCACGAGCCGAAGCGTTCGCCGCGGCCCATTCCAAATCAGACTGCCCTGTCATGCCCACGCCTAGCCTCCGCGCGGCGGTCGCGGAGGCGGACATCTGCATCACCTGCACGACGTCAAAGTCGCCAGTTCTGACCGAAGACCTGGACCTCAAGGGCTGCTTCGTCGCCGCCGTCGGAGCTGACAATCCGGAGAAGCACGAGATTGCCCCGAGCCTCATGGGCGGTGCGCGCATCCTGGTTGATGATCTGGAAGCCTGCGCCTCGGGCGGCGACCTCAGCCATGCCTTGCGCTCGGGCGCGGTTTCGAAGGACCGCGTGCATGCCGATCTTGCGGAGCTTGCCTCAGGCCGAAAGCAAGGACGCCTGACCACCGATGAGCTGGTGATCTTTGATTCCAGTGGCAGCGGCGTGCAGGACGTAGCTGCCGCCTGGGCCGCCTATCAGGAGGCCGATCGATTGGGTGTCGGCTTGCGTTTCGATTTGTCCGGTGAGCCTGAGTGAGGAACACGATGTTCGAAGTTGCCAGCGATCACAACGGCGCGACCGGTGCGAGGCTCTCTTGCCTCGGCACGACGCGCATGGCATCAAGGGCGCAAGGGGCTATCCGCGATTGCCCCGTGAGGCTGCGGCTGAAAGATCGCGTCCACACCCGAGTAGGGGAGGGGACGCCATGCCCGCGACCACTCTGATTACAACTCAGCAATTCTCGAGGCTTATCGGACTGCCGGGCACGCCGGCGATCGTCGACGTGCGCATCGATGACGACTATCGGGCCGATCCCAGGCTGGTGCCGGGATCGCTGCGCCGCGACTACCGGTCCATCGCGAGTTGGGCGAAAGACTATGCTGGAAAGAGCGTTGTCGTCGTTTGCCAGCGCGGGCAGAAGCTGAGCGAAGGCACTGCCGCCTGTCTGCGCCACGACGGCATCGAAGCGCAGACCCTTGAAGGCGGTTTCGAAGCCTGGAAGAAGGCCAACGAACCGCTCGTCCGCACCGACAAGCTGCCCTCGCGCGACGACATGGGTCGCACGGTATGGGTGACGCGCAGTCGGCCCAAGGTCGACCGCATCGCTTGCCCCTGGCTCATCCGGCGCTTCATCGATCCTAACGCTGTGTTTCTCTTCGTCTTGCCGTCGGAGGTCACGGCGGTCGCCGAACGATTCAATGCGACGCCCTTCGACATCGATGACGTGTTCTGGAGTCATCGTGGCGATACCTGCACCTTCGACACCATGATTGAGGAGTTCGCTCTCAAGACAGCTCCGTTGTTGCAGCTCGCCAAGATTGTGCGCGGCGCCGATACGGCACGCCCGGACCTAACCCCGCAATCGGCAGGTCTGCTTGCCGCCTCGCTCGGCTACTCGCGCATGTACCGAGACGATCTCCCGCAGCTCGAGGCAGCAATGGGTTTCTATGACGCCATGTATCGCTGGTGCCGGGATGCAACCAGCGAGACCCACAACTGGCCAAGCACCAAGCCGGGAGCCTGATGTGAACGACGCCGCTGCGACCCGCACACCGACTACGGCTCGGGAGGCTCCCTCACACGGAGTCTCCCTGCACGAGGCCTTCTGGACATGGATGCGGGTCGCGGCGTTGAGCTTCGGCGGTCCCGCCGGCCAGATCGCCGTCATGCACCGCATCCTGGTCGAGGAGAAGCGCTGGATCTCGGAAGAGCGGTTTCTGCACGCCCTCAACTACTGCATGCTGCTGCCGGGGCCCGAGGCGCAACAACTCGCCACCTATATCGGTTGGCTGATGCACCGCACGCTCGGCGGCATCATGGCGGGTGTGCTGTTCGTGCTGCCGGGCGCCGTGGCCATCATGGCGTTGAGCTACATTTACGCCGGCTGGGGCAACGTTCCCATTGTCGTCGCGCTGTTCTTCGGCCTCAAGGCCGCCGTGCTGGCGATCGTCATCGAGGCGCTGGTCCGGATCGGCAAGCGTTCCCTCAAGAACCGGGCGCTGCTCTCACTCGCTGCCGCTGCATTCGTCGGCATTTTCTTTCTGAACATACCGTTCCCGATCATCGTTTTTGGCGCGGCGTTCATCGGCTTCGCCGCTCAAACTATGGGCGTGACCGCCTTTCAGGGCGGCGGCGGTCATGGGCCGAGCAAAAAGGGCGGCGAAGCCGTTGTCGATAGTCTGCTCGGTGAGCAACTGCCGGAGCATGCGCGTCCGACCGTAACCCGCGCATTGAAGAGCTCGTCCGTGTGGTTGGCGCTCTGGCTGATCCCCGTCATCGCATTGCTCGCAACTGTCGGTAGCGACAACGTCTTCAGCCAGATCGCGGTTTTCTTCAGCAAGATGGCGATGGTGACGTTCGGTGGCGCCTACGCCGTGCTCGCCTATGTGGCGCAGCAGGCCGTGGAAAACTACGGCTGGCTGAATCCAGGCGAGATGCTGGATGGGCTTGGCATGGCCGAGACGACGCCCGGGCCGCTTATCATGGTGCTCCAGTTCGTGGGCTTCATGGCCGCATATCGCGATCCCGGCGGCCTTTCACCCATGTTGGCGGGAACCCTGGGCGGACTGCTCGCGACCTGGGTCACCTTCACGCCGTGCTTCCTGTGGATTTTCCTCGGAGCCCCGTTCGTCGAGAAGCTGCGCGGCAACAAATCGCTCAACGCAGCCTTGTCGGCCCTTACCGCCGCGGTGGTCGGGGTGATCTTGAACCTCGCCATCTGGTTCGCGATCCACACCGTCTTTCGCCAGACCGTGGCGGTTCGGGCATTTTCGCTCTCGTTTGATGCACCCGTCCTCACAAGCGTCGACGGGTGGGCGCTCGCGCTCTCGGTCGCGGCAGCCGTCGCCATCTTCCGCTTCAAGGCGGGAATGATCCAGACCCTGGCGGCGTGCTGCGCCGCCGGCGTTGTCCTCTATCTCGCCGGAGCCCTCGCATGATGGATACCCAAGCCGGAGCGCCGATGATGTCATACAAAATGAAGCCGCTCGGCTGCGATCCGCAACACGTCAAAGGCATGTCCGAGAAGCTGATCGTCAGCCACTACGAGAACAACTACGGCGGGGCGGTGAAGCGCCTCAATCTCATCACCGAGCAACTGGCGGGCCTCGATTTCAACAGCACGCCGGGCTTCGTCATCAATGGACTGAAGCGTGAGGAGCTGATCGCCAGCAACTCGATGATCCTGCACGAGCTGTTCTTCGATGGCCTGGGCGAGGAGGGTGCGCCGGGCAAGGACCTCGCCGCAGCCCTCGCACGAGACTTTGGCTCGGTTGAGCGCTGGCGCAGCGAGTTCATCGCCATGGGCAAGGCGCTGGGCGGCGGGTCCGGCTGGGTGCTGCTGTCATGGTCGCCGCGCGACAAGCGGCTGGTGAACCAATGGGCGGCAGACCATTGCCACACGCTTGCGGGTGGCCAGCCGATCCTGGCGCTCGACATGTACGAGCACTCCTACCACATCGACTATGGCGCCAAAGCTGCCACCTACGTCGATACCTACATGAACGCGATCCGCTGGAAAAATGGTGACACTCTGTTCGCGCGCTACGCCAATTCTGCGTGAAGCGGATCCTCGACACCCAGGCGGCGGAGATCATGAAGAAGGTTGTTTTTGTCGGGATGATCGCAGTCACACAACTTGTGGGGGCTACCATGGCGTCACGGCTATCTGCAGAGACTGCCAGCTTCGAAGCTGACGCTGTTGGCGGCCCGCCGCGAGGCTGGCTTCTGACCATGACCGGGAGGGGCGCCCCCAAGTGGACGGTCGAGCGGGATGAAGGTGGCGGAGCCGTCCTAAAGCAGTCCGGCAAGGCCACCTACCCCGTTGCGTTGAAAGAGGGCACCAACATCCGAGACGGATTCGTCGAGGTGAAATTCAAGCCAATCTCGGGCTCCGAGGATCGGGCCGGCGGCATTGTCTGGCGGGCCAAAGATGCCAACAACTACTACGTCGTTCGCGCCAACGCCCTCGAAGACAACGTCGTGCTGTACAAGACCGTGAATGGTGTCCGCAGCTCCCTTGACCTCATCGGCCAAAAAGGCGGTTACGGCGTAAAGACCGCGGTATCCGCCAACCAATGGCACACCCTGCGCATAGACTTCGGCGGCGCCCGTTTCAACGTCGTCTTCAACGGCAAACCATTGTTCGCGGTCGAGGATGCGACCTTCCCGCAAGCTGGCATGGTGGGCCTTTGGACCAAAGCCGATAGCGTCACCGTATTCAACGGGTTTACCTACGGCGAGCGGCGGTAGGGAACGTGAGAGGGGCGCTGCGATCATGACGTTGCGCTTGCTCGGCTACACCGAGCTTCCGCCGAACCGGTCCAAGGGCGGCTTCGACCATGCCGATATCCACCTTCCGACCGGTCGTCTCTACGTTGCCCACACGGCCAACGACGCGGTCGATGTGATCGACATCCGTCGAGATGAGTACATCGAGTCGATCGATGGGCTCACCGGAGTGGCGGGCGCGCTCGTGTCAGAGGAGCGCAATCTGGTCTTCACATCGAATAGGGGCGAAAACACCGTCTCGGTGTTTGCTCCTGGAGCCGAGCGGAATGCATTCAAGATTTCGGTCGGAGAAAAACCGAACGGACTGGCCTTCGATCCCGTGCGTAGCACCCTGATTGCGGCGAACGTCGGCGACCCGTCAATTCCAGATTCGCACACGATCTCTGTGATCGATATCACGCGCCGGGTGCATACTGCCGAAATAAAAGTGCCCGGGCGGACACGGTGGGCCGTGTATGACGCCAAACGCGAGAGCTTCTTCGTCAACATTGCCTCGCCGCCGCTGATTGTCTCCATTGACGCTCGAGAGCCGACCAAACTCCACCGCGCCTATGAAGTCCCGGCCGAAGGACCCCATGGGCTGGAAATTGATACGGCGACCGGTCGGCTTCTGTGCGCTTGCGATGCTGGTGTTCTGGTCGCGATCGACGCTTCCTCCGGACGTGTGCTTGGAGATGTTTCCCTAAGCGGCACGCCGGACGTTGTGTTCCTGAACGCTCCGTTCGGGAGGCTCTATGTAGCCATCGGCGATCCTGGTGTGATCGATGTCATCGACATCGGCGCCATGCGCCGCAAGGAGGTGGTACCCACAGAAGCCGGCGCACATACGCTGGCAATCGACCGGCAGCGCAACAAGCTCTACGCGTTTTTGCCTAAGTCCCGTAGGGCGGCAGTATTTGAAGACGTCCGCTGAGCGAAGAGCTGTTGCTTTATCAACCAAACAGCTGCGAACGCGCGTGTGTTGCTCGCACGGCCCTCACGTTTCTATAGCTTGCGATCCTTGCCTGGAGTGAATGACCTTGGCCAGTGAACGACATCGAGTGGCAATCGTGTTTCCTGCAGATGCAGAGGAGAGGCTTGCGACGAAGGTCGAGCAGTCCCGGTTTGCCGGCGTCGCCAGCGCGTTTTCTGCCGCCGGTATCGAGGTGGTGGGTGCGCCGTATGCCGACGCGTTCGTCGAGAACGTCCGCGCGCAACTGCTGGGAGTCGATGGCGTCCTGGTCTGGGTCAACCCGATCCAGGGCGGACGTGACAGGTCCGTCCTGAATGCGATGCTGGCGGATGTCGCTTCAAGGGGCGTGTTCGTCAGCGCCCATCCCGAGGTGATCGACAAGATGGGTACCAAGGAGGTGCTCTATCGCACGCGAGGGATGAGCTGGGGTTGCGACACCCGCCTTTACGCTACGCTGGAGGCGATGCGCGCGGAGTTGCCGGCAAGCTTGATGTCCGGTGCTCGGGTGATGAAGCAGATCCGAGGCCAAAGCGGCGACGGAGTCTGGAAGGTGGAATTGGCGGACAGGGCGAGCCCACCGCACGGGAGAATTTCCATAGACACGGCTTTGCAGGTCCGGCACGCCAAGCGGGGGAGCGCCGAGGAGAGAATGTCTCTGGGAGTCTTCATCTCGCGATGCGAATCCTATTTCGTCGGGGCAGGAGGCATGATCGATCAGGCGTATCAGCCGCGCCTTTCTGACGGAATGGTGCGCTGCTATGTGGTGGGCGACAGAGTTGCAGGGTTTGGCGAGCAGCTCGTCAACGCGCTCTACCCTGTCGCCCCTGGAACGTCGCCAGGCGACGCGCCACAGCCGGGACCTCGCCGCTATTTCCCGCCAACTCGTCCCGACTTTCAGCGTTTGAAGCAAAAGTTGGAACGCGAATGGCTCGATGAGCTCTGCCGGCTGTTAGGACTGGAAAGATTGCAGCTGCCCGTCATCTGGGACGCCGACTTCCTCTACGGACCGAAGGATGGTCATGGGGCTGACACTTTCGTGCTCTGTGAGATCAACGTTAGCTCAGTGTATCCGTTTCCCGAGGACGCCCTAGCCCCGCTCGCCGTAGAGACGTTGGCGCGGATCAAAGCTGATCGTTGAACTTGCCGGATCGGGCTACGACGTAGCCGAGGCTGCAGACCCGTTTCTTTCATGAGGCGTGCTGGTAGCAGTACTCTGTCTCAACAACGTTTCCGCGCTTCGCCGCTTCGCGGCGGAACTGGTAGGAACGGATCGCTATGAAATTGGTATCCGGTCGAATGGCACATGATTGGCACATGACGGAGCTATGTCCGTTGAATTGTTGGAAGAATTTCCACTTTCCGATGAGGCTCATAACCTGAAGGTCGTAGGTTCAAATCCTACCCCCGCAACCACTTTTGTTATAACTCACTCACAATCCAAGTCTGATCAGGCGGATAGCAGCTCGCGCTCCCGCCGTGTTGTCGCCACGAGTTTGCCGTTCTCGATTTGTTTGAATCGCTGCTGACTGGCCTACAGCAGATTCGAAGAATGGCATGGCTGATTTGGCAACGGCGCTGGACGATGGGTATGTGCCCCTTGGGGGCGCGGCCAACAGTCTGGCGCGCCGACTCCCAGGCTGCACCCCTGACAAGTTCATGGAGCTTTTCAAGACAGCACTCTTCAACGGTGAGTTCGACGATGGTCCGGAGGAGATGGGGGAAACCGGCGTTGCGTGGCTCAGGACCGTAGCGGAAACGAGCATGCGGCGATACGGCTTCACTCGATGCAGCGTCGTCAGGATGCTGTTAGGGGCGAACGCATTGCCGCCGGACCCGGCGGTGCGGGAAAGTTTGTTTGATGTTATCGCGATCATGACGGGAAAGGCTACCGGCTATGAGCTGCTATCGCGTACGCCGCTCAACGACTACCCGGAGCGCGGTCGGCGCGAGCTCGAAGCCTTGATGGTGCGCAGGTCGGTGCTCGCGAACTTCCTGCGAAGCCGGTATCGCGCGCTGTCCCTTGTAGGCACTGACAGCAATCCACATCCGCAGCCGGTGTTAGACCTCCCGCCAGCCAACGAGAACTTCCGGCGTTTCATCGAGAAACCTGCGCTCCTCCGCGGCAGGCCACGAAAGACCGCGTGGGCGCGCATCGGGGAACTCGCACGCCAGCTGGCCAGCGAGCATCCCGACTGGCAGAAGAAGCGCCTCGCGTTTGAGGCATGGCGCCGCGCCCGAGACGAATTCAGCGAAAGCGAACTGCCGTCGGTCGCGACCATACAGAGGAGCATGGTCGAGATCTTGGATGGCTAGGACGCGAGCAACGCGAGCAGAGCCGCGCTGCAGCGCAGGAATTCGGCAGCTTTCTGAGGTGCTACCGACACGTGTTGCCGGCGATCGCCTCGGCGAATTCGTGACCCAAAGCCGGCATGAGCTACGTGCTCATTTCAGACCGGCCAAACGAAAGCCCTCAACCCATCTTTGCTGATCCTCGGCACGCACGAATGGCATTACTTCCTTGATCCATTTCAGCGAGATGTCCGGTGCGAGGCCCTTCAAAGTCCGGAGTGTGGCCTTCGCCTCTTGGATCTCGCCTCCAAGCGCGCAATTGACGATGAGAGACCGATAGGCTGGGGTCAGGTTGGGACTTTCGATGATTGCTTTACGGGCAAAGTCGATGCCCTCGCGGTAGCGCCCGGCGATGAAGCAAGCCAGTGCGCGCACGTTATTGCTTACGCCGGCGTTGCCGCGCGCCAACAGGTCGCGCGGGCTGAGACGTTCGGCCTTGTCGCCATGAGCCATCGCCTCCTCACTCCGCCCGAGGTAGCACAAGGCAAGTGCCAGCAACCAATGTGCGATAGCAAAGTTCGGGTTGAGCGCGAGTGCCTTTTCGTATGCGGCAATTGCGTCTTCTGCCCGTCTGCTCCAGGCCAACGCGTATCCCAAGGCGAGGTGTGCCCACGGTTCGTCGCCGTCCAGATGCAGCGCCTTGTGCGCAGCGTCCGATGCGATCGCGACGGTTCTCTCGCGTGGTTCCCATCCCAGGTGGACGCCCAACGTGGTGACAAACGACAGGAGGCTGTGCGCCTGCGCATAAGCTGCGTCGAGCGCTACGGCCTTCTGCAGCAGTGCTCGCGCGGCTGCAATGTCCGGCCTTGCTCTGCTGTTGATGAGGGAGAGAGCGCGGACGACGCACTCCCAGGCATCGAGGCTTTCAGGCGGCTTGCGCTTGGCGCGGATGCCTTCAGCCGCGTAGAGCTGCGGCTCAATGGCAGCCACAACCTGTTCAGTGATTGCGTCCTGCACCGCGAAGATGTCTCCGAGCTCTTGGTCGTACCGTTCGGCCCAAACGTGGTGACCGGATACGGCATCAATGAGTTGGGCAGTGATGCGCGCACGCGTACCGGCCTTGCGCACGCTGCCTTCAAGCACGTAGCGCACCCCAAGCTCGCGCGCCACCCGTTGGACGTCGACCTGCTGGCTCTTGTAAGCGAATGCAGAATTGCGCGATACGACGAAAAACCAGCGCACCTTGGAGAGAGCGGTCGTGATGTCCTCCGCCATGCCAGCGGCGAAATAGTCTTGCTCCGGGTCGCCACTCATGTTGGTGAACGAAAGCACCGCAATCGATGGCTTTTCCGGCAGCGCGAGTTCGGACTTGGCCTGCTCTTTGGCGATCTCACCGGGGTTGCGCGCGACGGTGCTCTGTTCCTCGCGCGTCGCACCGACGAACCGCAGGCCCTTGCGTGGAAACGTACGAATCAACCGCTGTTGATCGCCACTGTCGCCTATGGCGCACCGAGCCAGATTGATTCTGCTGCTCATCGCTGACTCCGAGACAATCCGTCCTCGCCAGACCGATGCGATCAGATCTTCCTTGCTAACGACGCGTTCGCGGTTTCGGATCAAGTATGCCAGCAGATCGAACACTTGGGGCTCGAGCTCAATTGCCGTCGGTCCCTGACGCAGCTCGCGCCGGTCCGTGTCGAGAACAAAATCTTCGAAGGCGTATAGCAACCTTGCTTCCCCTGCGACACCCATCGTCGCCGACGCAAGGTACCACGTCGGAGAAGGGGAAAAAACAAGGCCACCGTGAGGAAAAATAGAGGAACTCCGAAGTGCCTCCAGAAGTGTGACAGCCAATCTGCCTCTATCTTTCGGCTCAGGACATCTGGGCTGTTGAGGAGACAAGGCCATGGGCGCCTTTCGCACTTTCGCACGGACTGCAGTGTCGTTGCTGATCCTGAGCATCGCGCTTCCGGCTTGGCCGCGCGCCGAGACAGCCAAAGACCTGACGGGAACCTGGACATGGGTTTCGATCGAGGGCAGACGCCCGGATGGCACCAAGTACCAGCCGTTTGGCCCCGCTCCGAAAGGGTTCATCGTGTTTGACGGTAACGGTCGCTTCGCCTTTCTCCTCACGAGTGCTGGCCGTCCAAAATTCGCGGCCAACAACCGTGAGCAGGGTACCGCGGACGAATACAAAGCTGCGATGCAGGGCAGTATCGCCTACTCCGGCACGTACTCGGTCAATGACAAGACCCTCACCTTTGACATTGAGGCCAGCACGTACCCTAACGCGGAGGGCATCCAGCAGAAGCGAACGATCACGCTGACGGGTGACGAGTTGAAGTACTACAACCCGTCTCCGACGATGGGTGGAACGGCAGAGACGGTATTGAAACGAGTTAAGTAGCAGCCCTCCCTGTCAGAAGGCCGGGCTCTGGTGGCCTGGGCCACCAGAGCCTTCTCGGATTTTGGGGGCAGATCAGAGAGGGCAAATCACTACCGCACACCAAGCAGCGATGGTGTCGGCAGTTGGCACGACCCTGAAGTCTTCAACACTGCAGCAATTCGGTCAGCTATTGGATGGACTTGCTCCGTGCTCGGCGCCTCGATCTCAAGCCCGCCCATCCTTAGCACCCCCAGTTTCGCGAAATGATTTCCATTTATTGCCCTCGCGGGTCCTGCTTGGCTGAACCCAAAGTGTTCGGCAAGTGGGAGACCACCCATGCCAGAGGCCACGCAGCCCATTTCACTACGCCTAGCACGTCGCGACATCGAGCAGCTCAAAGCGCGGGCCCACTCGGTTTCGGGGACGCTGACGGGCGTGGCACGTGGGCTGATTCTGACGGGGCTTGCTGGCGGGGACAACAAAGCCCTGGCCGAGCGGCTGATGCATATCGAGCGCCGCCTTACGGCGCTCGAAGGTCTCGCTCGCGAGGTCAACGAGGCGGCGCAGCACATCGACTCTGTCAGCTGCGAGCTACGCAGCAAATTCGATGCGTTGCTGCAGGCCCTCTCATCAGCTGAGGGGTGAGCGTGATGCGCAACACGAAGATTGGGCTGCTGGCGGCGCTCCTCGCGGGACTCGTCGCCGTGATGCTGATCAATGAGATCGGCATCAGCCGCTATCCGCCCGCTGGGCGGTTCGCGGACGGCATGATCCGGGGATTCTATCCCTCTGACGTGCGTTCCTGCATGGGCGCCCGCGCGCTCGCCGCGATTGGCGACCGGACCAGTCAGTGGCACTGGTATCACTGCGCGACGCCACTTGCGCAAACGCAGGCTCTGGCTGGGTTCGATCTGCGTTATTGGAGCCTGTTGCTTGCCGGCGCATTCACACTCGCGTCCGCCTTCGGTTTCGCGCTTGTAGTGCGGTTCGACCGCCCGCCGGCGCGTGTCTTGCGCGGCCGCAAGCTACTGACGGGCACAGCGGCGTTGCGCGCCTTTGCGCGCACATCCAAGGCGGAAAGCCGGCTGTCCGGGCCCGGTCTCGAATTTCTGCCAGGGCTGACTGTCAGCCGCGAGCGCGAGACGAGGCACTGGCTGATCTGGGGCAGTGTCGGCGCCGGCAAGACGCAAACCATGCTCCACCTGGTTCTCGCGGCGATCGAACGCGGTGATGGCGTGCTGGTGCTTGACGTCAAGGGCGACATGACAGCCAAACTCCCAGGTGAGCCGCTGCTGGTCGCACCTCAAGATCGGCGCTCGCTGGTATGGGATGTCGCAAGCGACTGCCGTACGAAGCAGGACGCACGCGAGCTGGCAGCTCGGCTGATCCCCAAGAGCGACGACCCGATATGGTCCGACGCGGCGCGCGACATCCTGGTGGCGTGCGTGGCCGCCTTGCAGGCGACGAAGCCCGAACGCTGGTCGTGGCATGACCTCCACACGATCGCTACGTCAGACGCCAATGCGCTCCTCCATTTCGCGAAATCCTACCATCTCGATGCCATACGACTGTTGGAGAACCCGGAGAGCCGGACCACGCAGAGCGTGCTGGCGACGTTTCAGGCGCACATGCACGTCGTGGCGGCGTTGGGCGATGCCTGGCGGGACAGTGCCAACGACCGCTTCTCGGTCTCCCGATGGCTGGCGCGCCCGCTGCCTCACCGGCCGGTCATCCTGCAGCATGACCCACGCTACCCCGAACTATCGCATGCCTGGATCGGCGGGCTGTTGGCGCTGCTGGCCTCGGCGGTCGGTAGCCCGTCGCTGAAGGAGAGCCGCGAGCGGCGCATCTGGATCTTTGCCGACGAGTTCCCACAGCTGCCGCGCTTGAACCACTTTTCGACGTTTCTCGATCTCGGCCGCTCGAAGGGCGTCATCACAGTGATCGGTGCGCAGGATATCGCCCAGCTCAGAGCCACCTACGGCCATGAACGGGCCGACGCTTGGGTCGGCATGATCGGAACCAAGATCATCACCCGCATCAATGCGGGCCGCGGTGCCGAGGAGGCCAGCCAGCTCATCGGCGACCAGGAGGTCGAACGCGTCGAACGAAGCGAGACTGTCGTCGGCGCTCGCGCGAGTACGACCTATGCGACCCGCCGGGACATTCGCCGCGTCGTGACAGCTGCGGAGATTGCGACCCGCCTTGGCCCGAAGCGAGATGGCATTCGGGTGCTGGTGCTCGGCCAAGGCGCCGACGCACCATGGCGGTCGAGCACGGCGTGGACGGTGCTCTTGGCCGGCAGACGGACGTCGCCATCGAGGCGCTTGATGAGCTGCTCGCGGATCTTGCGCGCGCCCCAATGGGGGCGCTCCCGCTTGGCGCGGACGATCAGGCTCTCGACCTGGGGCGGCAGCTGGGTGGCATAGCGCCAAGGCCGACGCGAGCGATCGCAGAGGGCTTCCAGCCCGTGCTGGTTGTAGCGATTGAGGAGCTTGTAGCCAGTCTTGCGTGAGACGCCGAACTCGCGGGCGAGGTCGGACATCGCCTCTCCCTCGAGCAGGCGAGCCACGAAACGCAGGCGTTCTTCCATCACCGAACACTCCTTCCAGGGCATCTCCACCTCCCGCCAAATGCGGGAAAGTGTTACCCATGTGTCCGGTACGATCTGTCACCTATGTCTCGGGTCGCTCAGAGCATTTTTTTGAATCAATGCCCCGAGTAGGGGTGGGAAAGAACATTGGATAAAGTGGGAAAGAATCCGACGTTCAACATTCCCTATCCGGTCCATGCCGATGGAAGCCTGTCTTGATGCGTTCGGCGCGCATCGCCGTCACCTTGTGAGCAGGGTTGCCGCCCTACCGGATAGACGTGTCCGCTGCGCCGCCCACGTGTAGCGCTCTGCTTCCTTCAACGTCATCCAGCCGAACATTGCGATCAGCTCGTGCGTCGTGCCGTTTTCGGCTACCCGGGCGGCTGCAGCTTTTCGCACGCCATGCGCTGAGCACTGAGGCAAACCAGCCTCATTGCAGCGGTCACGAAACCAGTTGCCAATGCCAGCCGCAGACGATCGTGGACAAGTCGGCCGCCATGTATGCCCCAGGCGCCGTGCGCCCCTACGGGCCGCTCGAGTGGCCCCGCTCTGCTGCGGCTGCTCGACCGGAAAAAGACCCGTCGTACCGCGAGTAGCCCTGGAGCCGCGGCGGCCGAAGTAGCCAAGCCACGGCGCGGGCGCTCAGCAGGCGCGCGACCCTACACGACCGGGCTCATGTGATCACTTTCGCGTTCGATCCCGCTGCAATCTCCGCCCTGGCCGCGTCCAAGCCACTCTGGCCTCGTGCGGCGATGGCGACGCTGGCGCCCGCACCCGCGAATTTCCTGGCGATGGCGCGGCCAATGCCCTGGCTGCCGCCGGTGATCAGCGCGTTTCTCCCGTTCATGCGCATCTCCATTTCCATCCTCCCCGGTTGCAGACGCTCGCTGGGCGGACTCGAGGTCAGTCCAGCACGTCCTGATCACGTTCTCGCGGATGGGCTTTCCCTTGGCGTCGTTTGCCCGCAGGATGCGTCTGGCGGGCGACGCCGTCAAACATTCGGGAGAATGTTGCGACAGGAAGGGCCGAGGACATGCGCATCCACAATCTCTTCGCAGATGCAAAGGGGGAAACACATTTTCGCGACCTCGAGGTGGCATGGGTCGAGGAGCGGGACTTCAGCAAGTTCTCCAAGCGGCTGCCTGCTACCGGCATCATCTTCCGGGAGACCTCCGGCGACTACGATCTCGATTGGCATCCGGCGCCGCGCCGTCAGTACATCATCAACCTCGACGGCGCCGTGCAGATCACCGCGAGCGACGGCGAGAGCCGGATCATTGGCGCCGGCGAGGTGCTGCTGGTCGAGGACACGAGCGGCAAAGGCCACCTGTCGAAGTCCGTCGGGGGCAAGATGCGGCGGTCGATATTCGTGCCTATCGAGTGACGGACCGAGCCAGGGAGTGAGCAATGTCGGTTGTACTGGGCAGCGGCGAGCATCGCTATCGTGTCGTGGAGAACTGGGCCAAGCTTCCCGACGGATGGGAGCTCAAGGACGTCGCCGCCGTCGCCGTCGACAGCAAGGACCAAGTCTACGTGTTCAATCGCGGCGAGCATCCCATGATCGTGCTCGACCGGGAGGGAAATTTTCTGCGCTCCTGGGACGAGGGCGTCTTCCATCGCGCCCACGGCCTGCATATCGACCAGCACGACCAACTCTATTGCACCGACGACGGCGATCATACGGTGCGCAGATGCACGACCGAAGGCAAGATCGAGCTCACCATCGGCGTTCCCGGCAAGCCGGCCCCCTACATGAGCGGCGAGCCGTTCCATCGCTGCACGCACACGGCGCTGTCGCCCAAAGGCGAGATCTACGTGTCGGACGGGTACGGCAACGCGCGCGTGCACAAGTTCTCGCCTGCCGGCAAGCTGCTGATGTCATGGGGGGAGTCTGGCAGCGCGCCGGGGCAGTTCAATATCGCGCACAATATCGCCACGGATGAAGACGGCTGGGTCTACGTTGCCGATCGCGAGAACCACCGTGTTCAGGTGTTTGACGGCAACGGCAAATACGAGACGCAGTGGAACAACCTGCACAGGCCGTGTGGCCTCTACTGCTGCCGAGGCAGGACGCCGACCTTTGTCATCGGCGAATTGGGGCCCGGGATGCGTGTCAATCTCAATGCCCCCAATCTCGGGCCGCGCCTTTCCATCGTCGATGCTCGAGGCAAGCTGATCGCGCGTCTCGGCGGCAAGGAGGGACCGGGGCTCGAGCCCGGAAAATTCATGGCTCCGCACGGCTTGGCGCTCGACTCGGCGGGAGACATCTACGTGGGTGAGGTCTCCTACACCAATTGGAACACGAGCTTTCCCGACGTGCCGATGCCGCGGCCTTTGCGCTCCCTTCAGAAGCTGGCAAGGATGAGCTGAGCGCGGAGAAGAGCTCGCTCGGTTTGCTGCCTACTCTTCGCGGCGGACCAACAGGTAGGACAATCTCCCTCACACGACGAAGAAGTCGTCGCTGGTGAGGACGGGGGTCGCGGTGAGGATGGCGAACTGGACCTGGGTCGTGCCGCCGTCGCCGTCGGCGTCGTAGAACAGCGCCCCCGTCGCGGAATTGTAGATGATGAAGTCGTCGCCATCGAGCGCGGCCGTACCGGTCACGAACGAGCCTGCCCCCAGCGTGCCGGCGGCGATCAGCGACGTGAACACCGCGTTCTCCAGCTGGATGGTGTCGTCGAGCACGACAAAATCCATGATCTGGTCGACGTTGCCGGCGCCCAATGCCGTGTTGAACGTGAACCGGTCCGCGCCGCTGCCACCCGTCAGCGTGTCGTTCCCGAGCCCGCCATTCAGGGTGTCGTTGCCAAGCCCGCCGTCCATGGCGTTGGCCAAAGTGTTGCCGACCATGAAGTTGGCTAGGCCGTTCCCCGTGCCGTTGATCACGGCTGGTCCGCCCAGCGTCAGGTGCTCGACATTAGCGCCCAGCGTGTAGCTGACCCAGGACACGACTTGGTCCCCAACCCCTTCGCCCGTCAGCTCGGTGACAACGTCACCGCCGTTCTCTACGTAGTAGGTGTCGTTGCCGAGGCCGCCCGCCATGGTGTCGGCACCCGCCGCACCGCTCAGCACATTGGCGGCGTTGTTGCCGGTGATGATATTGTTGAGGGTATTGCCGGTGCCATGGATGACCGCCACACCCGTGAGCGTGAGGTTTTCGAGATTGGCGCCCAGCGTCCGGCTAACAGAACTCAGGAGTGTGTCGGTGCCCGCTCCCGCCAACTCGGTGGTAACGTCGCTGGCATTGTCGACGATATAGGTGTCGTTGCCGGCCCCGCCCTGCATGGTGTCGATGCCCAAACCGCCATCGAGCACGTTGGCCGCGGAATTGCCGAAAAGCTTGTTTGCGAGAACGTTGCCAGTCCCGTGGGTCGCCGCGCCCTGGAGCGTCAGGTTCTCGACTTCGTCCGTTAGCGTATAGCTCAAGGAGCTGAAAACCCAGTCCGCCGTGCCTTCGCCCGTCAGCTCGGTGACGACATCGCCGGTATCCGCAACGTAGTAGGCGTCATCGCCATCGCCGCCGATCATGGTGTCGTCGCCGAGGCCGCCGTTGAGCGTGTCGTTGCCGCCGTTGCCGACCAGCCGGTCGTTGCCGCCGAGGCCGCCGAGGCTGTCGCCGAGTGCGCCGCCGTGGAACTCGTTGGCCGTCCCGTCGCCGGTGACGGTCTCGGGGTTGACGTCGCCGATCGAGATGGTGATCGTCTTCTGGAAGGTCTGGCCGCCCGCATCCATGACCTCGACCGTGATGTCGTGGGTCGCATTCTGCTCGAAGTCGAGCAGCAGGCCGTTGATGACCTCGATCTCGTCGAAGTTGACCCCGCACAGGCCGAACCGGCCGCCGGCGTCGTCAAGCAGCGTGTAGGTGAAGCCCGCCGCGTCGTCGGGGTCGGTCGCCGACAGCGTGCCCACCAGCGTCTCGTAGGCGCTGAACTCGTCCACCGTGGTGCCCGCCAGGGCAATGTCCGTCGGCGCGTCGTTGACGGGCACGACGATGAAGGTGAGGGATGCCGATGCCGACAGGTCGCCGCCGCCGGTGTTGCCGTTGTCGTTGATATGGAGCGTCAGCGTGGCCGTTTCCGACGGCGTGTCGGTGTTGGCGTTGTAGAGAATCGTGCCGGTGCCGGCGCCGCCGAGCAGCGCGTTGAGCTGGGCGATGGTGCCCGAGAACGACACCGAGCCGGTGCCGTTGCCGGTAATGCCGGTGACGCCGCTGTCGCCGGCCGCAACCGTGATGATGCCTTGACCAACCGACAGCGTCACCGTCTCGCTGCCGCTGCCGCCGTCCACGTCGCTCACCGACAGGCCGGCGCCGTGCACGGCCATGTCGACCTGCTCGGTGGCGGCAACGGTCGTGAACACCTGCGCCTTCACCGCGGTGTTGCTGGTGTCTCCCGTCGCCCCGCCGACGCCATGGCTGAAGTCGTCCCAGGTCACCACGAAGCCGCCGTTCGGCAGGGCGGTGATATGGGTCGAAGCTTGACTGTTCGCCGTGGCGGTGTTGACCAGGATTTCGCCGCCGGTCGTGCTGCCGTCGGCGGCGAACACCTGCGCCTTCACCGCGGTGCCGCTGCTGTCTCCCGTCGCCCCGCCCACGCCGAGGCTGGCGTCGTCCCAGGTGACCACGAAGCCGCCGTTCGACAGGGCGGTGATCCGAGGCGCGTTCTGACTGCCCGCCGTGGCAGTGTTGACCAGGATTTCGCCGCCGGTCGTGCTGCCGTCGGCGGCGAACACCTGCGCCTTCACCGCGAGACTGCTGCTGTCGCCAGTCGCCCCGCCCACGCCGCCGCTGTTGTCCCGCCAGGTCACCACGAAGCCGCCGTTCGACAGGGCGGTGATCTGAGGAAAGTCCTGAGCGCTCGCCGTTGCGGTGTTGACGCGGATTTCGCTGCCGGTCGTGCTGCCGTCGGCGGCGAACACCTGCGCCTTCACCGCGGTGCCGCTGCTGTCGCCCGTCGCCCCACCCACGCCGAGGCTGTTGTCCCGCCAGGTCACCACAAAGCCGCCGTTCGACAGGGCGGTGATCTGGGCCGTGTTCTGATTGTTCGCCGTGGCGGTGTTGACGAGGATTTCACTGCCGGTCGTGCTGCCGTCGGCGGCGAACACCTGCGCCTTCACCGCGCCGCCGCTGCTGTCTCCCGCCGCCCCACCCACGCCGCCGCTGCTGTCCTGCCAGGTGACCACGAAGCCGCCGTTCGACAGGGCGGTGATCTGAGGCACGTTCTGACTGAGCGCCGTGGCGGTGTTGACGAGGATCTCGCTGCCGGTCGTGCTGCCATCGGCGGCGAACACCTGCGCCTTCACCGCGACGTCGCTGCTGTCTCCCGTCGCCCCGCCCACGCCAACGCTAGAGTCAACCCAAGTCACCACGAAGCCGCCGTTCGCCAGGGCGGTAATCTGGGGCGTTTGTTGGTTGTTTAACGTGGCGGTGTTGACCAGAATTTCGCTGCCCGCGCGTGTCGCCGGCTGCTGCCACACCTCCCGACCCGCTCGATCCCAGGCTCGCCATGTCGCGCGCCCACCTGGACTGCCGCAACGGCGTCCTGCTCGTCGCCGCCTACTCGCTCCTCGCCAACCTGCTGCTCCTGAGCCAGCCCATCTACCTGCTGCAGGTGTCCGACCGCGTCCTGGCGAGCGGCAGCCTCGATACGCTCGTCATGTTGACCTTGGTCGTCGGTGGCGCCCTCTCGCTGTTTGCCGTTCTCGACGTTCTGCGCCGCCAGGTGCTGACGCGCGTGGCGATGCGGACGGACCTCGCCCTTGGCGGCCCCGTGCTGGCGGCGATGGTGGCGCAAAGCCAGAGCAGCGGCGCGCGCGATGTTGCGGGCCTGCGCGATCTGACACAGCTGCGCAGCTTCGTGAGCGGGCCGATCGTCCCTCTCCTGTTCGATGCCGTGCTTTCGCCGCTGTATCTGGCCGTCGTGTTCGTGATCCATCGCGACTTTGGCCTGATCACAACGCTTGGCGCGATCATCATCATAGCGCTCGCAATTCTCAATCAGCGTGCAACCGCACGGTCCCTGGCCGAGGTTGGCCGTCACGCCGGCAACGCGCTGTTCCAGGCGCAGGCGCAGACCCGCAATGCCGAGGTGATCGTTGCCTCCGGCATGCTCAGGAACTGCTTGCGCCTGTGGGACCGTGAAAACAGGGCGGCGCTCGGGGCTCTGCTGATCGCCAGCGATCGCAATTCCTATGCCTCGGGCATCTCGCGGTTCGTCCGGCTAGGGCTGCAGGTCGCCATCCTCGGATGGGGCGCCTATCTGGCGCTGGCGGGCGAGATCACCGCCGGCATCATGATCGTGGCCTCGATCATCGCCAGCCGGGCGCTGCAACCGGTCGAAGGCGCCATCGAGAGCTGGCGGACGACCATTGGCGCTCGCGAAGCTTACCGCCGCATCGAACGGATGCTCGCGGTGGCGCCACGCACGGATCAGCACATGCCCCTTCCCGAGCCGCAGGGGCGTGTCTGCGTGGAGAAGCTCGCCGTCGCGCGGCCGGGTGCACGCGAGCCCATTCTTGCCGACATCTCTTTCGACCTCGCTCCGGGTGAGGCGCTGGGCGTGATCGGACCAACCGGGGCCGGCAAGTCGACCTTGGCGCGCGCACTCGTCGGGGCGCTCGCCCCGAGCGCGGGCTCGGTACGGCTCGACGGCTTCGACCTCGCCAACTGGGACGGCGAGCAGCGCGGGCGGGGCATCGGCTATCTGCCCCAGGACATCGAGCTCTTTCCGGGCACAGTCAGGACCAACATTGCTCGAATGTCCGAGGACGCTGACCCTGAGACCGTGGTCGCGGCGGCGAAGGCGGCCCTCGTGCATGATCTGATCGCGTCCCTGCCGGATGGCTACGATACCGAGATCGGCATCAGCGGAGCGCCGCTATCGGGCGGGCAGAAGCAGCGCATCGCACTGGCGCGCGCCTTCTATGGCAAACCCTGCCTTCTCGTGCTGGATGAGCCGAACGCCAACCTCGACACCGATGGCGAAGAAGCCTTGGCGCTGGCGATCGAGCGGGCCAAGGCACAGGGATTGGCCATCCTGACGGTCACCCAGCGCCCGGCCATTCTGCAGCAGATGGATCGGATCATGCACCTGCAGAAGGGTCGCATCGTGCTTCTTGGTCCGCGCGCCGACGTGATGGCTCGCATCAACGAGCTGCGACGCCAGCAAGTGGCGCGGCTTGCACCTGCGCCAAGTGCCTCCGCGGTGCGCTCTAACAAAGTGGCGGGTCGTACCGATGGATAATCCAAGAGCGCAATCGAAGGCGGAAGCCACGCCTCTGTCGACCGGTCTGCGTGCGCATGCTTGGCTCGGGCTTGGGGTCGTCGGAGCCGTGCTGGCGGGGTTCACGCTATGGGCGAGCACCGCACCGATCAGCAGCGCCATCGTGGCGCAAGGGAGTTTCGTCGTTACCGGCCAGAACAAGACCGTGCAGCACCTGGAAGGCGGCATCATCAAGAGCATTCGCGTCAGGGAAGGCGAGGTCGTCGACCGCGGCCAGGTGCTTGTGGTCTTGGACGAGACGCCGGTTGAAGCGCTGCTCAGCCGCTTCGAGATCAAGCGCTATCGGCTGTTGGCGACGCGGGCGCGCCTGCAAGCCGAGCGCGGCGGACACGGTGCACTGTCGATGCCTGCCGAGCTCGAGGCGGCGGCCGCCCGCAATGAGGATGCAGCGGAGATTGTCGGCGGCCAGCACGCCGAATTCAAGGCGAGGCTCGACAAGTTCAATGCTGACAGATCCATTCTCGACCAGAGGATCGCCGCGATCCGTGAGGAGATCAGCGGCATCGAGGCCCAGAAGCGCTCGCTGAGCCGCCAGCTCCAGCTCATCCGCGACGAGCTCAAGGAAACGCGAACGCTGTGGGACAAGAAGCTGACCTCGCTGGCCAAGCTCCTGGCGCTGGAGCGCAGCGAGGCGAAACTCGAAGGCGATGTCGGCGATGTGACCTCGCGGGTAGGACGTGAGCTCGAACGCACTATAGAGGCCCAGAGCGAGATCGCCCGGCTCACCCACGGCCGCGTTGCGGACGCCTCCGAACAGCTGCGCACAGCCGAGGGTGAGCTTGCCGACGTCGTCCAGCAGATCCGATCGCAGAAGGATGTGCTTGCGCGTCTCGAAGTGCGGTCGCCGGTGCGGGGGATAGTCGTCAAGGTACTCTACCACACGACTGGAGGGGTGATTTCGCCGAGCCAGCCCATCCTCGAGCTCCTGCCGACCGAAGGTGAGCAGCTCGTTGAGGCGCTGATTCGGCCATCCGACATCGAAGGTTTGACCGTCGGGGCCACGGCACGGCTGCGTCTTGTCGCGTTCAAGCAGCGCGTGATACCGCTGATCGAAGGTCGCGTGATTCATATCTCTGCGGACACCATAAAGGGCAAGTCTCCGCAGGAAACTGGCTACCTTGCCCGGGTCGAGGTCGACAAGGCGGCAGCGGCCAAGATGACTGAGTTCAAACCGGTGCCCGGCATGCCGGTCGAGGTCTACATCGAGACGGGCTCGCGCACGTTTTTCAGCTACCTCCTCAAGCCGGTGACCGACAGCCTGGCGCGGGCGTTCCGCGAAACATGATCAACGGCGTACAGGGCACCATGAGCAAGATGGGTCAGCACGACATCGAGCCTGATGCCGTCAATGGCGAGAAGGGCGCGGCAGTCGAGGGTGCGCGGGCGCCAAAGTTCGAGCTCACGACCTCGCGCCAGTTCACGTCGTGGCTTGCCGAGCACAAGGCGAGTCTCGCATTCACCACCTACCAGGCGGGCAAGCTGTTCTTCCTCGGGCTGAAGCCGGATGGTCGTCTCTCGGTCTTCAACCGCAATCTCGAGCGCTGCATGGGACTCGCCTATGCGGATGGTTCTCTCTACGTCAGCACGCTCTACCAAATCGTCCGCTTCGTTGATGCCACGACTCCCGAGACGAGAGGCAAGGGAGCCGATGCTTTGTTCACGCCGCAGCTCAGCTACATCACGGGCGACCTCGATGCGCATGACGTGGCGATCGGCGAGGGTCATCGCATCTTCTTCGTCAACACCCTCTTCAGCTGCCTTGCCGAGGCCAGCGCGACCCACAGCTTCAAGCCATACTGGAAGCCTCCTTTCATCGACCGGCTGGCTGCGGAGGATCGCTGCCACTTGAATGGCCTGGCCATGCAAGCGGGATTGCCGCGCTATGTGACGGCGGTCTCGGCGACCAATGTCGCCGACGGCTGGCGCGATCACCGCAGGGACGGTGGCGTCGTGCTCGATGTGCAGTCGGGCGAAACAATTACAACAGGGCTATCGATGCCCCATTCGCCACGCCTGCACGCCGGAAGGCTTTGGCTGCACAACTCGGGCACGGGCGAGTTCGGCCACGTGGATAAAGCCTCTGGTCACTTCCAACCGTTGGCGTTCTGCCCGGGCTACCTCAGGGGGCTGGCCTTCCTCGGGGATTTCGCAATCCTCGGCCTTTCAAAGGCGCGCCAGAACCGAACGTTTTCCGGTCTGAAGCTCGATGACAAGCTCGCCCAACACAAGGTGGAACCGCGCTGCGGGCTTTATGTGGTGGACCTGCGCTCGGGCGATATCGCGCACTGGGCCCGTATCGACGGCATCGTCAGCGAGCTCTATGATGTAGCCGTCATTCCGGACCGGCAAAACCCCCGAGCGGTCGGCTTCAAGACCGATGAGATCAGACGCGTGATCTCGATTGCGGAACGGTAGAGCCACTCGGGTCCGACGCATCGCGATTGCGAGACCAGATGATGATTCGAAAACCATCCGTGGATAGAACCGCCACCGAGGCACGGCGAGCCTGGCTGCGGCAGGCACGGTCTTCCGATTGCCAATCGTAGGCGGCGCCGGTCGGAGCTGAGGACGCCCGACCCTTGGGGCCGAGATCCCGAAACTTGACGGCCCAAGCCTGCGTCGCGTCGGCGAGAGCAATCCGTGGACGTTGCGTTACGTCTGACAAGGTTGGGGCGGGTCTTCTCGCCTACGCCCTCCTCCATGCGCGGCGCCGCGTATATGGTGATTAGGTCGTCGTCCGTGAAAAAAGGGGTGAGCTGAGCGGCGCGCATCAGGCGTGCTGGCGTTGTTGGGTTGAGAGAGCGAGTTCGAGCCAAGCCATAGCGCCGGGCACCGGGATCGGGACCGCTGGTTGTGCTCTTGCAATGAGCTGGCATGCGGCCTTCACTCGAAGCGCTTTCAGCAGGCGTTGCACGATGCTGTGCTGCGGCGGCCCGAACTGGTTCGGGAAGCGCTGACTGAGGCGGCCAAGGATGGCGACGGCCGTCAGCCGTGGGTCGGCCGCGCGCCAGCCCTCGATCACGGGCACATGCGGATGGACACGGGGTGGGCGGTCACCGCGGCAGGTCGCTGCGGCCCATCAGGAAGCGGTCGATGGAATGCGCCGCCTGCCGGCCCTCGCGGATCGCCCACACCACCAGGCTCTGGCCGCGGCGGATATCGCCGGCGGCGAATACCTTCCCCCGCGGCTTGATGCGGTAGTCCTTCTCGTTGGCGTCGAGGCCCTTGAAGCGCCCGCGCGGCACGACCTCGAGGCCCAGCTCCTCGACCACATCCGTCTCGACCGGCCCGGAGAATCCCATCGCGAACAGCACGAGGTCGGCCGGCAGCGCGCCTTCGCTGCCCCGCACCGGCTTCAAGGCCGCGTCGACGCGCGTATAGAGCAGCTTCTCGACCTTGCCATTGCTGCCCGCGAAGCCCGTCGTCGAGATCGAATGCTCCATCTTGGCACCTTCGGCCTGGCTGGAGGAGATGCGCAGCTTGAGCGGCCAATGCGGCCAGGACAGCCCCTTGTTCTCCGTCTGCGGCGGCATCGGCATGATCTCGAGCTGGGTCACTGACTTGGCACCTTGCCGGAACGAGGTGCCGATGCAGTCGCTCCCCGTATCGCCGCCGCCGATGACGATGACGTGCTTGCCCTTGGCGCTGATCTCGGGCTCCTTGCCCGGGGGCTCGCCGGACACGCGCCGGTTCTGCTGCGGCAGGAAGGTCATGGCGAAGTGCAGCCCGTCGAGATTGCGCCCCGGCGACTTGGCGAAGAAATCGAACGGCTGCTCGGAGCCGCCGGCCAACAGCAGCGCATCGTGCCCGGCCTCCAGCGCCGCCGCCGGTACGTCCTTGCCGACCTCGACGTTGCAGTGGAAGACGACGCCCTCCGCCTCCATCTGCTTCACCCGGCGCTCGACCATCTGCTTTTCCATCTTGAAGTCGGGAATGCCGTAGCGCAGCAGCCCGCCGGGGTGCGCATTGCGCTCGTAGACGTGCACCTCGTGGCCGGCCCGCGCCAGCTGCTGGGCCGCCGCGAGGCCGGCAGGGCCGGAGCCGACGATGGCGATTCTCTTGCCGGTCTTGACCTCCGGCGGCTCGGGCGCCACCCAGCCTTCCGCGAAAGCCTTGTCGGCGATGGCGCACTCGATGGTCTTGATGGTGACCGGCTGGTCGTCGATGTTGAGCGTGCAGGCGGCCTCGCACGGCGCCGGGCACACCCGCCCCGTGACCTCGGGGAAGTTGTTGGTGGAGTGCAGGTTGAGCGCCGCTGTCTTCCACTGCTCGCGGTAGACGAGATCGTTCCAGTCCGGGATCTGGTTGTTGACCGGGCAGCCGTTGTGACAATAGGGGATGCCGCAATCCATGCAGCGCGCGGCCTGGGCCTTGACCTCGGCCGGCGGCAGCGGCTCGACGAACTCCTTCCAATGCCGCACGCGCTCGTCCACGGGCCGGTAGTGCCGGTCCTTGCGCTCGAACTCCATGAAGCCCGTGATCTTGCCCATTCGCCCTGCCTGCCGTCCCGCCGATGCAACGCCCGGCTACGCGCCTTCCTTGTGTCATACCGGGGCTTGTCCCCGGTATCCATCCATCCGCTGGCTCTGGTGCGCGCCGACAGCTGGATCCCGGGCACGAGGCCCGGGATGACAGCTAGCCCTTCGCTGCCCGCAGCCCGATCTCGATCACCTCGAGCCCGGTGCCGTCGGCCGCCTGATGCTTGCCGACCTCGGCCAGCGCGCGGGCGTACTCGACCGGCATCACCTTCTTGAACTTCGGCTGCCAGACGGCCCAGTTGTCGAGGATGGTCTTGGCCTTGGCCGAGTTGGTGTAGTGCGCGTGGCGCGCGATCAGCTGGTGCAGCCGCTCGGCGTCCTGCTTGGTCATGTCGCGCATGACATCGACCAGGCCATGGCTCTCCAGATCGCCGCCCTGGTTGGCGAGCCGGCGCATGACTTCTTCCTCGGCTTCCACGGGCGCGAGATCGATCATCGAGAGGTTGCAGCGCCGCTCGAAGCCGCCGTCCTCGTCCAGCACGTAGGCGATGCCACCCGACATGCCGGCCGCGAAGTTGCGCCCGGTCGGGCCGATCACCACCACCACGCCGCCGGTCATGTACTCGCAGCCGTGGTCGCCGGTGCCCTCCACGACCGCCACCGCACCCGAGTTGCGCACGGCGAAGCGCTCGCCGGCAACGCCGCGGAAGTAGCACTCCCCGCTGATCGCGCCGTAGAGCACGGTGTTGCCGACGATGATGCTCTCTTCGGGCACGATCCCGGACTTGGGGTCGGGGCGTACGATGATCTTGCCCCCCGAGAGGCCCTTGCCGACGTAGTCGTTGCCCTCGCCGACGAGATCGAGCGTGACGCCGCTCGCGGCCCAGGCCCCGAAGCTCTGCCCGGCGGTGCCCTTGAAGCTCAGCCAGATGGTGTCCTCGGCTAACCCGACGTGGCCGTAGCGCCGCGCCACCTCGCCCGAGAGCATTGTCCCGGTGGTGCGATCGCGGTTGGAGATGGCGAGATCGTGCTTCACCCGCTCCTTCTTCTCCAGCGCCGGCCTGGCAAGCTCGATCAGCTTGTTGTCGAGCACCTTGTCGAGGCCGTGGTTCTGGCGCTCGCAGTTGTAGACGGCGACGCCGTCGGGCACCTCTGGCTGATAGAACAGCTTCTCGAAGTCGAGCCCGCGCGCCTTCCAGTGGCCGATCGCGCGCTCCTTGTCGAGGCACTGCGACTGGCCGACCATCTCCTTGAAGGTGCGATAGCCGAGCGCCGCCATGATCTCGCGCACCTCCTCGGCGACGAAGAAGAAGTAGTTGATGGCGTGCTCGGGCTGGCCCTTGAACTTGGCCCGCAGCACGGGATCCTGCGTCGCCACGCCCACCGGGCAGGTGTTGAGGTGGCACTTGCGCATCATGATGCAGCCGAGCGCGATCAGGGGCGCGGTGGAGAAGCCGAACTCGTCGGCGCCGAGCAGCGCCCCGATCACCACGTCGCGCCCGGTGCGCACGCCGCCGTCGACCTGCACGGCGATGCGGCCGCGCAGGCGGTTGGCGACCAGCGTCTGGTGCGTCTCGGCGAGGCCGATCTCCCACGGCGAGCCCGCGTGCTTGATCGACGTCAGCGGCGAGGCGCCGGTGCCGCCTTCGAAGCCCGCGATCGTCACGTGGTCCGCGCGCGCCTTGGCGACGCCGGCCGCGACTGTGCCGACGCCGACCTCCGACACCAGCTTCACCGACACGTCGGCCTGCGGGTTGACGTTCTTCAGGTCGAAGATCAGCTGCGCCAGGTCCTCGATCGAGTAGATGTCGTGATGCGGCGGCGGCGAGATCAGGCCCACCCCCGGCGTCGAGTGACGCACCTTGGCGATGGTCGCGTCGACCTTGTGGCCGGGCAGCTGGCCGCCCTCGCCGGGCTTGGCGCCCTGCGCCATCTTGATCTGCATCATGCTGGAATTGATGAGATACTCAGCCGTCACGCCGAAGCGGCCCGACGCCACCTGCTTGATGGCCGAGCGCATGGAATCGCCGTTGGGCAGCCGCTTGAAGCGGTCGGCCTCCTCGCCGCCCTCGCCGGTGTTCGACTTGCCGCCGATGCGGTTCATGGCGATGGCGAGCGTGGTGTGCGCCTCGCGCGAGATCGAGCCGTAGCTCATCGCTCCGGTGGAGAAGCGCTTGACGATCGCGGCGGCCGCCTCCACCTCCTCGAGCGGCACCGGCTTGCGCCCCATCTCCTCGGCGCCCTTCAGCCGGAACAGACCGCGCAGCGTCATCAGCTGCTCGGACTGGTCGTTGACCTGCTGCGCGTAGGAGCGATACTTGTCGGGCAGGTTGCCGCGCACGGCGTGCTGCAGATCGGCGACCACGCTCGGCCGCCACATGTGCGCTTCGCCACGGATGCGGTAGGCGTACTCGCCGCCGACGTCGAGCGCATTCTCCAGCACCGGGACGTTGCCGAACGCCTGGCGGTGCCGCTCGGCCGTCTCGCGCGCGATCTGGCGCAGGCCGATGCCCTCGACCTGCGTGTGCGTGCCGGTGAAATACTTCTTCACCAGGGCCGACCTGAGGCCGACGGCGTCGAAGATCTGCGCGCCGCAATACGACTGGTAGGTGGAGATGCCCATCTTGGCCATCACCTTCAGCATGCCCTTGTCGACCGCCTTGATGTAGCGCTTCTGCGCCTCCTTGAGGGTCAGCTTCTCGTCGAGCTCCGGCAGCAGCTGCTCCAGCGTCTCGAATGCCAGATACGGATTGATGGCCTCCGCGCCGTAGCCGGCCAGCACGCAGAACTGGTGCACCTCGTGCACCTCGCCGGTCTCCACCACCAGGCCGACGGACGTGCGCAGGCCCTGCCGGATCAGGTGATGATGCACGGCCGACGTCGCCAGCAGCGAGGGGACCGGGATGCGGTCGGGCCCAGTGGCGCGGTCCGACAGGATGATGATGTTGTATTCCTTGGAGCGCACCGCCTCCTCGGCCTCGGCGCACACCACGTCGAGCGCCGCCTCCATGCCGGCGGCGCGCTTCTCGGCCGGATAGGTGATGTCGATGGTGATGGACGAGAACTGGTTGTCCTTCACCAGCCCGATCTGGCGCACCCGCTCCAGGTCCTCGTTGGTGAGGACGGGCTGGTACACCTCGAGGCGCTTGAGCTTGGCGGTGCCTTCCAGGTCGAGCAGGTTCGGCCGCGGCCCGATGAACGAGACGAGGCTCATCACCAGCTCCTCGCGGATCGAATCGATCGGCGGGTTCGTCACTTGGGCGAAGTTCTGCTTGAAGTAGGTGTGCAGCAGCTTGGGCTTGTTGGACAGCACCGACACCGGCGTGTCGTTGCCCATCGAGCCCACCGCCTCCTGGCCGGTATGGGCCATCGGCGTCATCAGGAACTTCAGGCTCTCCTGCGTGTAGCCGAACGCCTGCTGCAGATCGAGCAGCGCCACGTTCGACCGCTTGGGCATGAGCTTCTTGGGCAGCGGCAGGTCGCCGACCTGGATCTGCGTGCGCTTGAGCCACTGCTCGTAGGGGAAGCGCGAGGCAAGGTCCGCCTTCAGGTCGTCATCGGAGATGATCTTGCCCCGCTCGAGGTCGATCAGCAGCATCTTGCCGGGCTGCAGGCGCCATTTGCGCGCAATGTTGGCCTCGTCCACCGGCAGCACGCCGGCTTCCGACGACATGATCACCACGTCGTCCTTGGTGACGAGGTAGCGCGCGGGCCTCAGCCCGTTGCGATCGAGCGTGGCGCCGATCTGGCGGCCGTCGGTGAAGGCCATGGCGGCCGGGCCGTCCCACGGCTCCATCAGGCAAGCGTGGTACTCGTAGAAGGCGCGGCGCCTGGAATCCATCAGCGGGTTGCCGGCCCACGCCTCCGGGATCAGCATCATCGCCGCGTGCGCGAGGCTGTAGCCGCCCATCACCAGGAACTCGAGCGCATTGTCGAAGCAGGCGGTGTCGGACTGCCCCTCATAGGAGATCGGCCACAGCTTGGAGATCTCCCCGCCGTAGAGCGGCGAGGCGACCGAGGCCTGCCGCGCCGCCATCCAGTTGACGTTGCCGCGCAGCGTGTTGATCTCGCCGTTGTGGGCGACCATGCGGTAGGGGTGCGCGAGCTTCCACGACGGGAACGTGTTGGTGGAGAAGCGCTGGTGCACCAGCGCCATCGCCGACACCAGCCGCTCGTCGGACAGGTCCGCGTAGTAGGCCTTCACCTGGTAGGACAGGAACATGCCCTTGTAGACCAGCGTGCGGCTCGACAGCGACACCGTGTAGTGGCCGATGTCGCGGCCCTTGTAAGCGTCGTAGACGGCATTGGAGACGACCTTGCGGATGAGATAGAGCTTGCGCTCGAAGTCGTCGCGGCTCTTGATCGACTTCGGTCGGCCAATGAAGAGCTGGCGGTGCACCGGCTCCGTCGCCCGCACCATGTCCGAGAGCTTGGTCCCGGCTACCGGCACGGAGCGCCAGCCGAGGAAGTCCAGGCCCTGCTCGCGGATGATCCGGCTCCACACGCGCTCGCAGTGCGCCCTCAGCCGCTCGTCCTGCGGCATGAAGATATGGCCGACCGCATAGGCGCCCGGCTTCGGCAGCTTGATGCCGAGCGTGGCGCATTCCTCGGCCAGGAACGCGTGCGGTATCTGGATGAGAATGCCCGCGCCGTCGCCCGCAAGCGGGTCGGCGCCGACGGCGCCGCGGTGCTCGAGGTTCTCCAGGATGAAGAGCGCGTCCTTGATGATGCGGTGCGACTGGCCACCCTTGAGGTCGGCGATGAAGCCGACGCCGCACGCGTCGAACTCGCGCCGCGGATCGAACAGGCCGCTCGCCTCGGGCATCTCGAACGCGGGCTGCGACGGCCGTGCGTGCGTCACCGGCTTCATCTCTGACGTCATTGGCTAGAGCCTTCTTCGGCTGCGCAATCATTTGCCTTCGATGCGGGATGCCGGATCGCGCGCGCCCAGCCCTCTTCTCTACGCCACGCGGACGCAGAGGGACGAAGGCCTCGATCGCACGGAGCCGAACGCCGCCGCTCCATTGGGCCGCCTCCGTTATGCTGCCGTGCCCCCCTGTCTTCCGGGTCGGACGAGGGCGTTGCAGTGCAGCATCGGGGGCCGCGGTCCAGGCGGAATTTCACCCCAGATTGCAGGTCGATCGTGTGACACACGCCACCGCCGAGCGGTTTTCGGCAGCCGGGCGTGGCCGCACTGAGCGGTCCGCATAAAGGACAGGATAGCTGACCTAATTGCCGGCTGCAAAGGTCAATTGCACTGCAACCGGCTGCAGTGCGCGATTTTTTTTGCACCCGATCCCGCTCGCTTCCCCCTCTCCCCGTAAGAACGGGGAGAGGGTCGGGGTGAGGGGCGGCAACAAAGCTGGAGCAAGCGTCTGCCCCTCACCCTAACCCTCTCCCCACGGAAGTGTGGGGAGAGGGAACAGAGCCGATCTTCGCCGTCGCCGCTTCGAGCCAGGTCCGGTCCTCGGGACCGAGCTCCGTGCCGATCACCTGCCGCACCCGGGCGTGGTAGTCGTTGAGCCAGTCCAGCTCCTCGGCCGACAGCATGGCAGCGACCACCAGCCGCCGGTCGATAGGCGCCAGCGTCAGCGTCTCGAAGCGCATCACCTCGCGCTCGCCGCCTGCCGGCTTCTCGGCCTCGCCGACCAGCACCAGGTTCTCGATGCGGATGCCGTAGGCGCCCTCCTTGTAATAGCCGGGCTCGTTGGAGACGATCATGCCGGGCTCGATGACGGCCATGCCGCGCCTGGAGATGTATTGCGGCCCCTCGTGCACGGACAGATAGCTGCCGATGCCGTGTCCGGTGCCGTGGTCGAAGTCGAGCCCGGCCTGCCACAGCGCCCGGCGCGCGAAGGGATCGAGGTCGACGCCGCGCGTGCCCTTGGGGAAGCACGCCATGGCGATGGCGATGTGACCCCTGAGGACCAGCGTGAAGCGCTCCTGCATCTCGCGTGACGGCTTGCCGATGGCGACCGTGCGCGTGATGTCGGTGGTGCCGTCGAGGTATTGGGCGCCCGAGTCGACCAGGAACAGCTCGCCGGCCTTGAGCTTGCGGTTGGTGGCCGCCGTCACGCGATAGTGCACGATCGCCCCGTTCGGGCCGGAGCCCGAGATGGTGTCGAAGCTGATCTCCTTCAGCGCCTGCGTCTCGCTGCGGATGGTCTCGAGCTGGCGCGCGGCCGCAATCTCGTCGAGCTTGCCGCCCGGGGCCTCGCGATCGAGCCAGGCGAGGTAGCGCACGACGGCAGCGCCATCGCGCACATGGGCGGTGCGCGCGCCTTTGATCTCGGTGGCGTTCTTGCGTGCCTTTGGCAGCTGGCACGGATCGGGGCCGCGCACGATGCGCGCCTTGCCGCGCCTGAGCTTGCGGAAGAACCAGCTGGCCGCAGTGCCCGGGTCGAGTCTGATCCGCTTGGGCGCACCTTTCAGCGCTGCCACCCGCTCACTGAGCGCAGCGGGCACACTCACCTTGGCAAGCTTGGCCAGCTGGCTCCTGGCCTCGCCTTTGATTTTGGCCGGATCGATGAAAATCTCGGGCTTGCCAGTCACCGGCACGATCGCGAACGCCAACGCGACTGGATTGTGCGCCACATCCGACCCGCGGATGTTGAACAGCCAGGCGATGCTGTCCGGCAGCGTCAGGATCACCGCGTCCTGGTCCTCGGCCCGCAACGCCGCCTGCAACTCGGTGATCTTCTGCTCGGCCGGCTTGCCGGCGTATCGCAGCGGATGCAGCACGACGGGGTTGGCGGGAGGTTTTGGGCGCGCGCTGCCCCACACCTGGTCAATCAGGTTCTTGCGCAACGCCCTCAGCTTGATGCCCTTCGCCTGCAGCGATTTCTCCAGCTCCTCGATCATGCCGGCCGTGTGCAGCCACGGATCGAAGCCGACGATCGTCCCGGCTTTCAGCTGCTTGCCGAGCCACGCGTCGAGCTTGGCGTCGGGGATCTGCAGGATCTCGAATGTGCCGGTATCGACCTGGCGCGGCGCCTGCACCACGTATCGGCCGTCGACGAACAGAGCAGCCGCCGTGCGCGCCACGACCGCGAGCCCGGCCGAGCCGGTGAAGCCGGTGAGCCAGGCCAGGCGCTCGGCACACGGGGCGACATATTCGCCCTGGTGCTCGTCGGACCGCGGCACCAGCACGGCATCGAGCCCGCGCCGCGCCATCAGCTCGCGCAGCCGCCGCACGCGCGCGCGACTGTCGGAACCGGCTGGCGGGCTCTCATAAGTTTGAAACATGGGCCTCTCATAAGTCGCGCATTGCAGCGCTGCAATGGATTCGAAGGGGTGAAAAATAGGCAAGGAAATCCAACACGTTGCACAGCCTGATGGCATGCGCACGAGTCATTGCTGCGTTGCACCCTGGCTCCTACCGGTCGCCCCCGACGCACATTAACTCTCATCTACCGCGCCGCGCGGCCTGCCTGCGTGGCGTCAAAAAAGAATGAGCAACGGAGACTGATCATGGCAACGAGCATCCACGCCTTCGGCGACGCCGGCGCAAGCAATACGGAAGAGGCCCGCAGCCGCGGCGGGATTTTGAGCCGGGCGTTCCACCGCTTCATGGCCGCCCGTGAAGCCCGGGGGCGCGCCGTCGCCTACTACCACCTGGCACGGCTGAGCGACGAGCGCTTGGTCGACCTCGGCTACGAGTCGGCCCAGATCCGCAGGATCCGTTCGTTCGCCGACTATCCCGGGTCCTATTGGATCTGAGCGTGGGCCCTGTCGGGCACGAACGCCGAGGAACGACACAGGGGGGCGGCGTATCGGCCTCCTTTTTTCTTGCCCTCAGGGCAAGGCAGGCGCGCCCGTCGCTCCGTCGAACTCCTGGCCCTCCCGCCGCAGCGGGTCCGGCAGCTGATCGAGGCAAGCGTCCCACAGCGTGTCGATCCGCAGCGCGGCCTGCCGTGGCGGCAGCGTCTCGAGCGTGCCGTCGGGCAGTTGGGTGACGATGCCGTCCTGCAGCAGCCGCCGCAACGCGTCCTCGACATCGAAATTCACCGTCAGATCGAAGGTATCGAGCAGATACTGCTCGATCGCCTCGTCGAGGGCCTTGAGATCGCGGATATTGACGCGCTCCTTGGCGAGCGCGCTGTAAAGCAGCATGTCCTCCTTCACGTCCTCCTCGGCTGCCCGGTCGGCGAGCAGGATCATGACGCCGCGGTTGTCGGCGACGGCGTGGAAGTAGAGGTTCTGCGCCATCACCACCATGTAGCGGTTGCGCTGGTTGATGAAGTTGGAGGCTTGGCGCGCCGCCACCCCGCCGAGACCGGCCAGTGCGCCGACCAGGGCAATCGGGTTGGTGCTCACCAGCGCGATCTTGCCGACAGTGCCGAACACGCCCATGCCCAGACCGCTACCGGCAGTCACGCCGAACTTGATCTTGTCGAACAGGCGGAACCGCACCTTGGTGTTGGGAAAGATCATCTCCACGTCGCTGCGCGGGATGTTCTTGAACAGCTTCATATAGACGAAGTCGCTCCTGATCGGCTTCGGCAGCATCCCGCGCAGGCGCTTGATGATGCGCTCGGCCTCCTTGCGCTCGACGCGCTGCTCCGCCATCACCTCGCGGATGCGCGCCTCCTCGGGCTTCAGCTTGAACAGGATGAACAGGCGCTGGAAGATCGGGATCTCGACCTCCTCGTGCCACAGGTAGAGCTTCTTGGCGCTGCGCCGCCGCTCCGTGATGCTGGCCGCGCCCCGGTAGTAGATCAGGATTTCCTCGAAGGCGTGCAGGTCGACTTGCAGGTCGAGGCCATAGTGGGAGTCCTTGGTCAGGATGATCTTGACGTCCTCGGGATTGATGCGCTCGAAGTTCGCCTGCTCGAGCAGGCTCGACATCTGCTCCACCAGCCGTTTCTGCATCGCTTGCTTCTCGTCCGCCTCGAACGCGCGCGTGGTCAGCAAATCGCTGTCGGGGCTGAAGGGCTCGTAGGTCTGCTCCAGATCGAGCAGCTCCGCCGAGTAGGAATGCCGGCGCCAGTAGTCGAGGTAGCGCATGAAGCGGCGCGCCTGCGCCGCCTCTCCGCCGGGCCAGCTCTTCTCCGCCGTCAGTCGGTCCATCAGGGCATAGCGCGTGAGGGGGAGGAACTTCTCGCGCCGTTCGGCGGCGACGACTTTGCCAGGCTCCTCCGCCGGCAAGTTCGCAGCACGCGCGGCGTCCACGCCGCCGTCGACCGTCGCTGCTATCGCCATCGCTTTGGCCCTTCCCCACCAGACAGAATACCCATTGGTTCTAGGACCTTCCGGTCGAAGTTGTCGAGCCGCCCGGGCAAATCAGCCACGCCGGCCCGCAATTCCTGGCCTAACCGGCGGGGGCCACGAAGCTGTCGACCACGCGCTTGCGACCGGCCTTGTCGAAATCGATGGTCAGCTTGTTGCCGTCCACCTCGGCCACCAGGCCGTAGCCGAACTTCTGGTGGAAGACGCGCTCGCCGGGCTTATAGCCGGCGCCCGCACCGGTGGAGGAGGCGACGAGCTCGCCTTCCAGGGTGAGCGGCGTGCGCGGCTTGTCCCGGTCCTCGCGGCTCCAGCGTTCCTTGGCGCGCTGCCAGCCAGGCGTGGTGTAGCCGCTCTGGAAGCCGGCCGCGGGCTCGTCGAAGCGGCTGTGACCGTAGGGATTGAAGCGGCCCGCGCCGCCCACCGATCCGCCGTACGGGCTCTTCGAGAGGATCACCTCGACGTGCGCCTCGGGCAGCTCGTCGACGAACCGCGACGGGGCCGCCGCCTGCCACAGTCCGCGGTTGCGCCGGTTCTGCGTGAAGCTGATCTTGACCTGCCGCCGCGCCCGCGTGATGCCGACATAGGCGAGGCGGCGCTCCTCCTCGAGGCCCGCCGAGCCGTTCTCGTCCAGGCTGCGCTGATGTGGAAACAGGCCCTCCTCCCAGCCGGGCAGGAATACCACGTCGAACTCCAGGCCCTTGGCGGCGTGCAGCGTCATGAGTGACACGCGCTCGGTGCCATCCTGCGTGTCGGCATCCATGACGAGGGAGACGTGCTCCATGAAGCCCTGCAGGCTCTCGAACTCGTGCATGAAGCGCACCAGCTCCTTGAGGTTCTCCAGCCGCGCGTGCGCCTGCGGGCTCCTGTCGTTCTGCCACATCTGCGTGTAGCCGGACTCGTCCAGGATCAGCTCGGCCAGCTCGGTGTGCTTCATGCCCTCGACCTGCGCCCGCCAGCGCTCGAAGGCCGCGAGCAGATCGCCGAGCGATTTGCGCGCCCTGGCGGTCAGCTCCTCGGTCTCCACGATCTCGCGGGCGGCCTGGTAGAGCGGGATGCCCCGCGCGCGAGCCAGCTCGTTGACGCGGCGCAGCGTGGTGTCGCCGAGGCCCCGCTTCGGCACATTGAGAATGCGCTCGAACTTCAGGTCGTTGGCGGTGTTGAGCGTGACCTCCAGATAGGCGATGGCGTCCTTGATCTCCTGGCGCTCGTAGAAGCGCGGGCCGCCGATCACGCGATAGGGCAGCCCCAGCGTGACGAAGCGATCCTCGAAAGCGCGCATCCGGAACGACGCCCGCACCAGGATGGCGATGCCGTTGAGGCGCTGCCCGGATTTGCGCAGCGCCTCGATGTCCTCGCCGATGCCGCGCGCCTCCTCCTCGTCGTCCCACAAGCCGGTGACGGCAACCGGGCTGCCCATGTCGCCGTCGGTGAACAGCGTCTTGCCGAGCCGGCCCTGGTTGTGGGCGATTAGGCCCGAGGCCGCCGCAAGGATGTGGCCCTTGGAGCGGTAGTTGCGCTCCAGCCGGATCACCTTGGCGCCCGGGAAGTCGGCCTCGAAGCGCAGGATGTTGTCGACCTCGGCGCCGCGCCAGCCGTAGATCGATTGGTCGTCGTCGCCGACGCAGCAGATGTTGGGCGAGCCGGTGCCGGCGATCAGGCGCAGCCACAGGTACTGGGCGACGTTGGTGTCCTGGTACTCGTCGACCAGCACGTAGCGGAAGCGCTGCCGGTAGTCGGCCAGCACGTCGGCATTGTCGAGGAACAGCCGCAGCACCTCGAGCAGCAGATCGCCGAAGTCGGCCGCGTTCAGCTCCTTCAGCCGCTTCTGATAGGCGGCATAGAGCTGCGCGCCCTTGCCCTCGGCGAACCCGAATGCCTCCCCACGCGGCACCTTGTCGGGCGTCAGGCCGCGGTTCTTCCAGCCGTCCATCAGGGCGGCGAACTGCCGGGCCGGCCAGCGGTCCTTGTCCAGTCCCTCGCTCTCGATGACCTGCTTGATCAGGCGGATCTGGTCGTCGGTGTCGAGAATCGTGAAGCCGGATTTCAGTCCGACCAGCTCGGCGTGCCGGCGCAGGATCTTGACGCCGATGGCGTGGAACGTCCCGAGCCAGGGCATGCCCTCGACGGCGCCGCCGACCAGGGCGCCGATGCGCTCCTTCATCTCGCGCGCCGCCTTGTTGGTGAAGGTGACGGCAAGAATCTGGGAGCCCCGCGCGCGGCCCGTGCACATGATATGGGCGATGCGGGTGGTGAGCACGCGCGTCTTGCCGGTACCGGCGCCCGCCAGCACCAGCACCGGGCCGTCGGCCGCCTCGACGGCGGCGCGCTGCTCGGGGTTGAGGTCCGCCATGTAGGTCGCCGCCGGCACGGCCATGGCCCGCGCGGAAATGGATCTTTTGGGCGCGGCGTCCGTCTCTGCGGCGGGGTATTCGGGCAATCTGTCGCGATTCGCGGGCATCACCGGCCACTATAGCACCACCAATGGGCCGACAATCCGGCGCATCCCGCCTGCCCACAGCGCAGCGGGCCATCGAGGCGGCAAATTGGCGGTCCATACTTGCGCGCAACTGTGCGATAATCTTTCATAAAAGAGCAGCGGCAGCACGGCGCGGGCAGGCAGCGCCCCCTAAGCAAGCCCGAAGGGACGACTTGATGAGGCCTGGCGCCAGATTTCACGCTGACCATGGGCTTGGGCGCAGCCCTGGGCCAGCCTGCACGCCCACTGGCGGGCCCCGGCGCGGGATCGCCCCATGAGCAACTTCATCGTCGCCGTTGCCGTGTTCTTGATTACCGTCATCGTCGCGCTCTTCGCCGTCCCCTATTTCATCGATTGGAACGGCTATCGCGGGGTGTTCGAGGAGGAGGCCACGCGCCTCATGGGCCGCGAGGTCAGGGTAGGCGGCGCGGTCAACCTGCACCTGCTGCCGACGCCCTATTTCCGCTTCGAGAAGGTGCGCATTGCCGATACCTCCGTCAACCTCCAGGAGCCGTTTTTCCGCGCCGACAGCTTGACGGTCAAGCTGACGGTGCCGCCGCTGTTCCGCGGCGCCATCGAGGCCAACGAGATCGAGTTTCAGCGGCCGGTCCTGCGCCTCGCCCTCGACGAGAAGGACGGCTGGAACTGGCAGAGCTTCGGCCAGACGCTCGGCGACGCGGCCTACCTCCCCACCAACGTCGCTCTGTCTTCGGTGCGCATCAGCGACGGCGTGCTGGCGCTGCACGGTCCCGACGGGGCGGAGCGCACGCGGGTCGAGGGCTTCAATGCCGAGCTTTCGGCTCCCGCGCTGGCCGGGCCCTACCGCGTGCGCGGCACCTACGGCAAAGGCAGCGCCGAGCGCGAAGTGCGATTGGCCACCGCGCGACCCGAGGCGGACGGCTCGGTCCGCTTCAAGGCCTCGCTGCGCACCGGCAACGCCGCGACAACCTACACCCTGGACGCCCGGCTTCTCGATCTGATGGGCAGGCCGCGCGTCGACGGCGAGCTGACGGCGCGCCTGCCGCTCGCCGGGCTGCTGCAGACTGCGGATGCAGCCGCGCCGAGGAGACCTGCCGGCAGTGCGGCCGAGGCCCGTCCGGAGCAGGGCGATGCGGCCTTCGAGCTGAAGGCGGCCGTCAAGGCCGACGCGGCGGGCGCCACCTTGTCCGACCTGGCGCTGTCCTTCGAGCAGGGCGGGCGGCCCCAGCTCATCACCGGCGAGCTGAACGCCCAGTGGCGCGATTCGCTCAACGTCGTCATGAACCTGTCGGCTCGCTGGCTCGATCTCGATCGCATCGCTGGGGCCGGCGAAACGGCCGGCCCGCTCGACAGCATGATCCCGCTCGCCTTGCGCCTGCGCGATCTGTTGCCGGGCGAGGGCCGCTCGCGGGTGAGCCTCGCCATCGATCAGGCCAATGTCGGCCGTGAAGCCGTCAGCGGCCTGCAGCTGAACCTGGCGCGCACCGACGACAAGCTCGAGGTTGAGGCGTTGCGTCTCGCCATGCCGGGCGGCAGCCGCGGCGAGTTGCAGGGCGTCGTCTCCGGTCCGCCGGATGCACCCGTATTCGAAGGCAACGCCAGCCTGCGCGGCAGCAGTGTGGTCCGCTTCCTCGCCTGGGCAACGGGCAACGCATTGCCGTTCGACCCCAAGGGTGACGGCACCTTCGGCATCCGTTCCCGGTTGTCGATCGCCCCGGGCAGCGCTGTGGCGCGCGACATCGTCGGCGACCTGTCGGGAACCGCCATCGGCGGCGCCGCCGAGTATCGCTGGGAAGGCCGGCCGGAGGTATCGCTGCTGGTGGAAGGCCCGCAGCTCGATGCCCGCGCTTTCATACCGGCGGGCGCGAGCCTCGGAGACATCTTCGAGTTGATCCTGCACGGGCCGCCGGCCGCTCCGGGCGCAACGGAAAGCCTCGGTGCGCGCAAGCCTGGCTGGCGCAGCGCCCAGACCGACGCATTCATCCGCCTCAATGCCGGCCAGCTCATCACCGGGGCACGCACCTACCGCGACGTCGCGATGGAGGTCGCGCTCAAGGGCGGACACCTGCGGCTGCCTCTGTTGCGCGTTGTCGGCGACGAGGGCTTCAGCATCGAGCTCGAGGGCGAGGTGGCGGATGCCGCCGCACGTCCGAAGGGCACCATTCGCGGCGTCGTCAGTGCCGAGAGCGCGCAAAGCTTGGCGCCGCTGGTCGAGCTGCTGGGCGTCGCCGACGCCTTTCGCCCCAGGGACGCCCGGGCGCAGTCGATGGTGCCGCTGCGCATCGCCGGCTCGATGCAGCTCGGCCTGCGCACGCCGACCTCCACCGATCTGGTGCTCGACGGCGAGGCCAATGGCATGAGCGTGAAGGTCAACGGCCGGTTCGACGGCGGCCAGGCTGGTTGGCGCAGCGGGCCCGCCGATCTGCTGGCCCTGATCGAGGGTCCCGATGCGGGCGCGATCGCTGCGCTCGTGGCCCCCGGGAGAGTCTCCGCCCGGCCCGCGAACCCGGTGCCCGGCCGGGTGCTGGCCAAAGCCATCGGCGTCCCGGCCGAGGGACTGGCATCGATCGTATCTGTGGATGCCGGCGACGTCGGTCTGAGCTTCCGGGGCAAGTTCGCCACCACCGCCAGCAGCAACACCGCTGCCGGCGACCTCGAGATCAAGGCCGCCGACGCGACCCGCATCGCTGCCCTGGCCGGGCTGGCGCCGCCGCTGCGGCTCGATGGCCTGCCCATCGCCGGCACGCTCCGGCTGGCCGTGTCCCCCGGCACGATCGGCTTCGACCGCATGGCGCTCAAGGTCGCGGGCAATGCCGTGAGCGGCCAGCTCTCCCTGACCAGCACCGCAAGTCGCCGGCGGATCGAGGCGCGCCTCGATGTCGAAGAGCTTTCCATCCCCAGGCTCCTCGCGCCTCTGCTCGATCAGCGGCTGGCTGCCATCACGGGCGCCGCCGAGACGGCCATCGGCCAGCAGAGTCAGTGGCCCGACGAGCCGTTCGATGCCGCCGCGTTCGACGCCTTCGAGGGCAGCATCCGTCTCACCGGCAAGCGCCTCCTGCTCGGCGACGGCATCGCGCTCGGCCAGGCCAGCCTCGACATCGTGCTCGACGGCGGCAAGGCGGATGTGAGGAGCATCGAGGGGAATTGCCTCGGCGGGCGCTGCACCGCGACGGTGCGCCTGGAGAAGGTGCTCGCCGGCGCGGACGTCGTCGGCAGCGTACGCGTCGCGGGCGGCCGGCTCGAGGCTCTCGCCGGCGACACCAGCTGGAAACCGCTGTCGGCCGGCACATTCGACGGGGAGATCAAATTCTCCGGCCGGGGCACGAGCCCGCGCAATCTACTCTCGGTGCTCCAGGGCGGCGGCACGCTGGAGCTTGCCAATGCCAGGCTCGCGACCTTGTGGCCCGGTGCGGTCGCCAAAGCCGCGGAGGCCGCGCTCAAGGCCGATCCCGACAAGCTGACCGCCGTCGTCAGGCAGGAGCTGGCGACCGCCCTATCCGCGGGCCAGCTGCCGCTTCCCGGCACGGTCACCCTCGAGATCGCCGACGGCCAGCTCCGTCTCAAGCCGCTCGTGGCCGACACGGTCGATGGCCGCGCCACCGGCAGCGCCGACCTCGATCTCAAGGCTCTCACCTTGGAATCGGAATGGCGGCTCGAGCCGAAGCCCGCCGCCGGCGCTCCGGGCGAGAAGCCCGCCCTGCCGGCGATCACGGTGACCTATCGCGGGCCGGTTGCCTCGGTCGGCAACCTCGAGCCGCGCATCGCCGCAGACGGCCTCGAGCGCGAGCTCACCGTGCGCCGCATGGAGCGCGACGTGGAGGAGCTGGAGCGGCTGCGCAAGCTCGACGAAAGGCGACGCCGCGAGGACGCAGAACGCCTGCGCCGGCAGCTCGAGCAGACGCCGGCGCCAACGCCCGTCGCACCCGCCGCGCCCCAGGCCCGGCCGACGCCGGGCTGAGACGCCGTCCGAAGCGGAGCGGACCAAGTCGCGCACCGCGCAAAGACCCGCAGGCGACATGGTAGCTCGCTAAGATTAGCCTTTTTGATAGAGGGATCGCGTGTCGTCCAATGCACGGCGGCATCGCTTGTGATCGATGAAGCCCGGTGCATGGCACCCGGCAAGCAAGAATGATCTGCCGAGGTCGAGCCTGCCTAGCGACATCGCCAGTCTCTGTTGGGGCCTGCACCCTTGGTTTCCACTCATTTTGAGGCCGTCAGCGCCGCCAACACTTTTGGCGGGGACAGGGGCAGATCGGTCAGGCGCAGCCCTATGGCGTTGTTGACGGCGTTGGCAACGGCCGCCAGTGCCGGCACGATCGGCACTTCTGCCACCCCGCGGACCCCCTGCGGGTGTTTGTCGTTTGGCACCTCGATGACGACAGGCTCGATCATTGGCAGATCGGAGGCGACCGGCATGCGATAGTCGAGGAAACCCGGATTATCCATTCGACCGTTGGCGGCAAATATGCATTCCTCGTTCAGGGCCCAGCCGATGCCTTGGACCACGCCGCCCTGGATCTGCCCCTCCACATAGCTTGGATGGATCGCCCGGCCGGCGTCCTGGAACGCCGTGTAGCGTATGACCTGAACCTTGCCCGTCTCCGGGTCGACCTCGACATCACAAATCTGCGTTGCAAATCCACCCTCTGCGCCTTCGGTATTGAGGGATGAGCGGGCGTTGATCGGGCCGCCCGTGGCACTGGCCTTTGCAGCCAGCGCCGCCAATGTCAGGGGCGGGAATTCTCCGGCGTTGGAGCCAGCGGGACGGGCTTCACCGTTCTCCCAAACGACAGCGTCGGCATCGATCTTCCAGATCTTGGCCGCGCGCTCGCGCAGGATTTGAATCACCTGCTCGGCCGCCTTCGTTACCACCATGCCCGCGGCAAATGTGACACGACTGCCTCCGGTGAGCGCGCTGAAGCCGATGGAGCTGGTGTCGCCGATCAGAGCCTGCACCTGGCGGTAGTCGATGCCGAGCAATTCCGCGACGATATTGACCATCGAGGCGCGCGAGCCGCCGATGTCGGGGTGGCCCGTCACCACCACCACGGTGCCATCCTCGTTGATGTAGACCTGGGCGCTGGACTCGCCACCTGCATTGAACCAGAAACCGCTGGCCACGCCGCGACCCTGGTTGGGGCCCAGCGGGATCTGGTAGTGCGGATGGCGCAGGGCAGCCTGCAAGGTCTCCTCGTAGCCGATGCGGCGAAACGTCGGTCCGTAGGCCGCCTTCGTTCCCTCCTTGGCCGCATTCTTCTGGCGCAGCACGAGCGGGTCGATCTTCAGGGCCCCGGCCAGCTCGTCGAGGGTGCATTCCACCGAGTATGCGCCGATCGGCGCCCCCGGCGCGCGGTAGGCAGCCACCTTCGGTCGGTTCGTCACGACGTCGTAGCCGGTGATCTGCACATTGGCGATGTCGTATGGCGAAAGAGCGCATCCCACTGCGCCGCGGACGGGCGCCCCGGGAAAGGCACCGCCTTGCAGGCGGTACGTCGCTGACACCGCGGTTATCTTGCCATCCTTGGTCGCGCCGATCTTGACCGTGCTCGACGAGCCCGACGTGGGGCCCGTGGCGCGGAACACCTCCTCGCGCGTCATCACCATCTTGACCGGGCGACCCGACTCGCGCGCCAGCACCAGCGCCAAGGGTTCCAGGTAGACGATCGTCTTGCCCCCGAACCCGCCGCCGATCTCGGCCGGGATCGCGCGAACGTCGCTGAGCTTCAGGCCTGTCAGCTGGGCCGTCATGTCACGCACCATGAAGTGGCCCTGGCTGCTGCTCCAGATGGTCGTGTGACCGTCCTTGGCGACGCTGACGAGGCAGGCGTGAGGCTCGATATACCCTTGATGCACCGGCTTGGTCTTGAAACTGCGCTCGATGATCACGTCGGCCGCTGCGAACCCGGCCGCACAGTCGCCCAGCGTGTGCTCGAGCTTGCTCGCGACATTCGATGCCGTTTGCGGGACCGGCTTGACGCCAGCGGTGCGGAGCTCCTCGTGCAGAATGGGTGCGCCCGGCTGCATCGCCTCGTCGACGTCGATGACCCACGGCAGAATCTCATAGTCGACTTCGATCAGCTTGAGGGCGGCAGACGCGATCCTTGCCGAGGTTGCGGCGACCGCCGCCACCGCGTGGCCAGCATACAGCGCCTTGCCGCGCGCCATCACGTTGCGGCTGATGAAGCGCAAATCCTGGATGCCGAGGATCACCGGCTTTTCCCACGGAAAGTCCACGAGATCGCTGCCGGTCATGACGGCCTTCACCCCCGGCAACGCCGCCGCCTTCTCGGTGTTGATCGATTGGATGCGGGCGTGGGGATGGGGACTGCGCAGGATTTTTCCCACCAGCATGCCGGGCTGGGAGGAGTCGGCGGCAAAGGCCGCACGGCCGGTCACTTTGTCCTCGCCGTCCGGTCTGATGGTGCGCTTCCCGATCCACTTGTTGTTTGGATTGTTTCCGGTCATCCCTGCTCTTTCCGTTCCGTCGCTCCCGAGGCTGACAACAGCAGCAACCGAAGAGCGTCTGCCTACATCGAAAGCGAAGCTCACCCGCAGATAGCATCGTGCGACCTGGCCTCCATCCTACATGGAAGCAGCCTTCGGACAACTGCCGGAGCCGCAACCATGACCAGGTTCGACAACTCATGGAGCCAGCTCCACTCTGTCGTTCAAGGGACTGGCCCTTGTCGCAGGTGTCTCGGCTTCGCCGATCGTAACGATCGCCCCCATCGACCAACAACCCGATCGCGCAGCAAGGTCCGAGCCCCTCTAGCTCGCGTCATATCAAATGAGAAGATCTAATCCTGCGATGGCCGCGCGCCGCGGTAGTGCTCCAGGATCCACACCCTGACCGCGCTCGACAGGCCGCCGCTGCCACGGCCCTGGTCGATGCGGGCGATCAGCTTGGCGACCGCGATATGCTCCTTCGCCGCGGCATCCTTCAGCGCTTCCCAGAACGCCGTCTCCAGCGAGATCGAGGTGCGGTGGCCGGCAATGGTGAACGAGCGCTTGACCGGCCGGCTCATGGCAGTACCCGCGGGCGTCACCGCCCGGTCGCGTCAGCGGAAATCCACGGCCCGCGCCCGCTCATTCGTCGCGCTCGGCCCCGCGATCGTCGCGTCGCACGCCGTCCAGCCGGCGCGCATCGAGGTTGCGCTGCGCCGCGTTCTTGGATCGCTCGCTCTTGGGGAGGCCGAAGCGCACGCGCTTCTCGTTGGCCCGTCGCTCGCGCTCGGCTTGCTGCTTTTCCTTGCGGTAGCGGTTCAGATTGATGACGCTTCCCATCACGCCTCCGGTCCGATCATCTTCTTCGGATCCACGATCCTGTCGAATTCCTCCGCCGACACATGGCCTCCTTTGACGGCCTCCTCTTTCAAGGTGGTGCCGTTCCTGTGGGCCGTCTTGGCGATCTTGGCGGCGTTGTCGTAGCCGATCCTGGGCGCCAGCGCCGTCACCAGCATCAGCGAGCGCGCGAGCGCGGCGGCTATGTTGTCCTCGCGGGCCTCGATGCCCACCACGCAGTTGTCGGTGAAGCTCACGGCCGCGTCCGCCATCAGCTGCACCGACTGCAGGAAGTTGTAGGCCATCACCGGATTGAACACGTTGAGCTCGAAGTGGCCTTGCGAGCCGGCGAAGGTAAGCGCCGAATGATTGCCGAACACTTGCACGCAGACCATGGTCAGCGCTTCGCTCTGGGTCGGATTGACCTTGCCCGGCATGATCGACGAGCCGGGCTCGTTCTCGGGCAGCGACAGCTCGCCGAGCCCCGATCGCGGGCCGCTGCCGAGGAAGCGGATGTCGTTGGCGATCTTGAACAGCGAGGCAGCGGCCGTGTTGATGGCGCCGTGGCTCATCACCATGGCGTCGTGCGCTGCCAGCGCCTCGAACTTGTTGGGCGCGCTGGTGAAGGGCAGGCTGGTGAGTGCTGCGATGCGCGCCGCCACCTTCTCGGCAAAGCCCTTCGGCGCATTGAGGCCGGTGCCGACGGCGGTGCCGCCCTGGGCGAGCTGCATCAGATCGGGCAGCGTCTGCTCGATGCGGCGGATGCCGTTCTCGACCTGCGCGGCGTAGCCCGAGAACTCCTGGCCCAGCGTGATCGGGGTGGCGTCTTGCGTATGCGTGCGGCCGACCTTGATGATGTGCGACCACGCCTTGGCCTTGGCATCGAGCGCCTGGTGCAGGTGGCGCAGCGCCGGCAGCAGCCGGTGGTGGATCTCTTCCGCGCAGGCGATGTGCATGGCCGTCGGATACGTGTCGTTCGACGACTGGCTCATGTTGACGTGGTCGTTGGGGTGCACCGGCTTCTTGGAGCCCATGACGCCGCCCAGCATCTCGATCGCGCGGTTGGAGATCACCTCGTTGGCGTTCATGTTCGACTGCGTGCCGGAGCCGGTCTGCCAGACCACCAGCGGGAAGTGCGCGTCGAGCTTGCCGTCGATCACCTCCTGCGCTGCGGCCACGACGGCCGCGCCGATCTTCGCATCGAGCCTGCCGAGCTCCATGTTGACCTCGGCGGCGGCACGCTTGACGATGCCGAGCGCACGCACGATCGACGCCGGCTGCTTTTCCCAGCCGATCTTGAAATTGCCGAGCGAGCGCTGCGCCTGCGCGCCCCAGTACTTGTCGGCAGGGACCTCGATCGCGCCGAACGAATCCGTCTCGGCGCGCACCTTGCCTGTCGGCGTGACCTTGTTCGCGGTCATGGGTGTATCTTCCCCGGGCCCAAAAGCGCGATGATGTTCTGTTCCACTAGCACGGTCGCCAAATGGGCTCCAGCGCTTTGCGAACTCGAGCATGGCCATCGTCCGCCTTCGCCCCAAGCCTAGCAAAGCTCGCGCTTTCATCTGAGTGAACTCTTGGTAATGGTGGGGAGCGAGGTGGGTCCGCAGGCAGTCGGCGCCGCTGCCCGGCCTTTAGGCAAATCCAACCAGGTCTATACGCGCTCGATGCGGCCGCTCAGCACCGAGCGCGTGATCGCCTCGAAGGTGCGCACGTTGGCGACGATCTCTTCCAGGCCCACCGGGTAGGGGGCACCGCCGGCAGCGGCGCGGCCGAAGCTTTCGAGATTGTCGCGCACGGCGGGGTGCGGCGGCAGGAAGCGCGTCGTCGGCGCCTCGCCGCGATGCACGGTGGTGATGTCCCAGCCGGTCGGCCGTTCGGGATGGGTGCGGTCGCGGATCTCCGCCCACCCGCGCGAGCCGAACACCGCCACCCGGCCCACGAACGGCGTTGCCAGGATCGCCGTCAGCTGGGCGCTGGCGCCACTTGCGAAGCTGAGCATGACGGCCAGCGTATCGCCGTTGGCAAAGGTGCTGCCGCGCGTGGCGAGCTTCGCCCACACCTCAGCAGGCCGCCCGAAGACGGCAATCGACAGGTCGACCAGATGGATGCCGGTCGCCGACAGCGGCCCGACCGGCGCCGCCTCGGCCGAGAGCCGCCAGTTGTCGGGCGGCAGGGCCAAGAACTTGTCCTGGCTGAAATTACCCTCCATCAGCAGCGGCGTGCCGAACTCTCCTGCGGCCAGCCGGGCTCTTAGATCGATGATGCCGGGCTCGAAACGGCGCTCGTGGCCGATGCCGAGCTGCACGCCCGCGGCCGTCACCGCCGCGGCCACCGCCTCCATCTCCTGCGCCGTGGTGCAGAGCGGCTTCTCGCAGAACACATGCTTGCCAGCCGTGGCCGCCGCCACGATCTGCGCCGCGTGCTGGCCGTGCGGGGAGGCCACGATGATCGCGGTGATGTCGCGGCGCTCGAGCGCATCCTCGAAGCGGGACGATGTCTCGAGCCCGGCCGCAGTCGCTGCGCTGCGGGCCGGCTCGTGGGGGTCGATGCCGAGCACCGGCCGAATGACATCGCTCGAGGCCAGCTCGCGCTGGATCGTGCGTCCCCACCACCCCAATCCCACGATCGCGGCCTTGATCATCTTCGCGGGTTCCAGCCGACGGCGGCCAACGGCTCACCCGTGGCGCTCGCCCCAGGCATAGAGCGCCTTGAGCACGGGGCCAAGCGCCTCGCCCTTGTCGGTGAGGAAATATTCATAGCGCGGCGGGTGCGTCTCGTAGAGGCGCGTGGCGATCACGCCCTTGGCTTCGAGCCATTTGAGCCTGGCTGACAGCGTGTTCGGTGCCAGCCCCGGCAACCCCTGCTGCAGATCCTGGAAGCGGAGCGGACCTTTGCGTCTGAGGTCGCGCAGGACCAGCAGCGACCACTTCTCGCCGACGATGTCGAGCGAGCGCGCGACCGGACACCTCTGGCCATACCCGCTTGCCATGCCTGCTTCTAGCTCTCTTACTGCCTAGCATCAAGTCGCTTTATATTGACAAGCGACTACACTGTGGATAGTGAAGGTTCCGGACGGCCGCAGCGAGGGGCGTGGAGGACGACAGTGCAGGACACGCCGCGAGCTCCGTCTGCCATGCTGGGCGCGAGCGCCGGGTCGCGCCAGAACCCGCTGCTGAGCGCGCCGATCCTGCCCACCCTGCTGCGGCTGACGTTTCCCAACCTCATGGCGATGCTGGTGACCGCCCTGGTGGCGATCGCGGAGACGGTCTACGTCGGCGTGCTCGGCACCGCGCCGCTGGCGGCCATCGCCCTGGTGTTCCCCATGATCATGCTGATGCAGATGCTGTCGGCCGGCGCCATGGGGGGCGGCGTCTCCTCCGCGATCAGCCGGGCCCTGGGCGCCGGCGATGCCGTCCGCGCGCAGGCCCTGGCGCTGCATGCGACCGTCATCGGCGCCGCGGCCGGATTGACATTCTCGCTGCTGTTCGTCGCCTTTGGGCCAGCTATCTTCCAGGCGCTCGGCGGCCGCGGCCCCGTGCTCGCGCAGGCGCTGGCCTACGCCAACGTGGCGCTGGCCGGCACCATCCTGATCTGGCTCGTCAACACACTGGCCTCGATCGTGCGCGGCACCGGTAACATGCGCGCGCCCTCACTGACACTGCTGCTGGCCGCGACGCTGCAGATCGGGCTCGGCGGCGCACTCGGGCTCGGCATCGGGCCGATCCCGCGCTTCGGCCTCGCCGGCGTCGCCACGGGACTGGTGATCGGCTTCGGCGCGGGCACCCTGATCCTGCTCTGGTTCCTGCGCTCCGGCCGCGCGGCCGTGAGGCTGCAATTCAGCGGCATCAGCCTCACGCGCGAGATGTTCTTCGACATCCTGAAGGTCGGCGCCCTTGCGGCCTTCTCGCCGCTGCAGACCGTGCTCACCGTGCTGATCCTGACGCGGCTGGTCGCCGGCTTCGGCACCGAGGCGCTGGCGGGCTACGGCATCGGCGCGCGCCTGGAGTTCCTGCTGGTGCCGATCGTGTTCGCGGTCGGCGTCGCCAGCGTGCCGATGGTGGGCATGGCGATCGGCGCCCGTGACACCGCCCGCGCGCGCCGGGTGGCGTGGACGGCGGCCTGCCTCGCCGCCGCCGTCCTCGGTGCCATCGGGCTCGTGGTTGCAGCATTTCCCGGGCTGTGGTCCGGGCTTTTCACGCAGGATGCCGGTGTGCGCGCCGCGGCCAGTCTCTATCTACAACTGGCGGGTCCCGCGTTTGCCTTTGTCGGGCTCGGGCTGGCGCTCTACTTCGCCTCGCAGGGCGCCAGCAAGGTGCTGGGCCCGGTGCTGGCCGCGACGGTCCGGCTGGCGGTGATCGCGGGGGGCGGCTGGTTGCTCGCCGTCAGCGCGGCGCCGTTGTGGACGCTGTTCGCGCTGGTCGCGCTCTCGATGGTGGCCTATGGGCTGACCACGGCGGCCGCGGTCTACGTCACGCCATGGGGCGCCAAAGCTTGAGCCGCTTCAGCGGCTGGACGCCTTGATGGTCTCCGCCGTCCACGCCTGCAGCCGCTGCAGGCGGGCCCGCACGCGGCCCTCGGCCTGCTTGTAGCATTCGCGCTCGTACTCGAGCTTGATCCGCAATGCGAGGTCCGCGGCGGCAGCGGGCGGCGGCGGCGCGACCGGCCTCTGCGGATCGGATACGTCCGACGCGCTGGCCGATGCGTCCTCGCGCTCGCGCCTGGCGATGCGGGCCGGCGCAGTTTGGGCCGTCTCGGCGATGGCGGCGTCGGCCTCGCAATCGGGTTTGCGCTCGGGCGTCAGCAGTGCCTGGCTCGGCGCCGGCACGCGCCTGGTGGTCGGCTTCTTCGGGGCGGCGATGGCGCTGTCGGAGACGGCATAGCCGTAGTCGCCGTACTCGGGCGCGCAGCCGGCGAGTGCCAGGACGCAGGCAGCCGCGGCAAGGCGGGATCGACCGCGTCCGGGCCGGATATACAAAAAAATCTGGCTGTGCCTGAGTGCGTGGCCGCACCCGGTGAAGGGAGTTTGCATCACAACTCGCGCAATCGATGGTCCCCGCAGCGCCTGCTTGCATCATGATATTGTTCGAAAAAAGGACTCGATGGCTCTGGGGCGCGAGCGCGACCTTGCCGGTGTCATATCGTGACAGATGCGTGTCGCTGGTGCCGGCAGCGCGGTTCAGTAGAACAGGCTCGACACGCTTTCCTCGCGCGCGGTGCGGGCGATGGCCTCGGCCAGCAGCGGCGCGATCGGCAACACGCGGATGTTGCTGGCGGCGCGCACCGCCTCGGACGGCTGGATCGAATCGGTGATCACCAGGGTCTCGAGCCGCGACTGCATCACCTTGGCGACGGCGCCACCCGTGAGCACGCCGTGCGTGATGTAGGCGATGACCCCGGTCGCGCCCTGCTGCAGCAGGGCGTTGGCTGCGTTCACCAGCGTGCCGCCGGAATCGACGATGTCGTCGATCAGGATGCAGCGCTTGCCCTTGACGTCGCCGATCACGTTCATGACCTCGGACTCGCCAGGCCGTTCGCGGCGCTTGTCGCAGACGGCGATCGGCACGTTGATGCGCTTGGCGAGCCCGCGGGCGCGCACCACGCCGCCGACGTCCGGCGACACCACCACCAGGTTGGAGAAGCCGTAGCGCTCCTGGATGTCGCGCACCATCACGGGGGCGGCGAACAAGTTGTCGGTCGGGATGTCGAAGAAGCCCTGGATCTGGCCGGCGTGCAGATCCACGGTCATCACCCGGTCGACGCCGGCGCGCTCGATCAGGTTGGCGACCAGCTTGGCCGAGATCGGCGTGCGCGGGCCCGGGCGGCGGTCCTGCCGGGCGTAGCCGAAGTAGGGCATGACGGCCGTGATGCGCCGCGCCATCGATCGCTTCAGCGCGTCGACCAGGATCAGCAGCTCCATCAGGTTGTCGTTGGCGGGGAACGAGGTCGACTGCAGGACGTAGACGTCCTCGCCGCGCATGTTCTCCTGCACTTCCACGAACACTTCCATGTCCGCGAAGCGCTTCACTACGCTCTTCGCCAGCGGCAGCTTCAGGATGCCGGCGATGGCTTCCGCCAGCGGGCGGTTGCTGTTGCCGGCGACGAGCCTCAAATCCAGCGGCGCTGACCGGTTGCGGCTCGCGTCTCGCGTGTCGAAGGGCATCGACGGCACTCCGCTCACATTTGCGCGCCTTTTAGCAAGGTGCCGCGCGCGTTGCAAACGGCCTGCAAGCCGCGGTGCAATCCCTTGGGACGGCCCGCCGATCTCCTGTTGCGGAGGTCGGCGGGAACCCGGTTCAGTTGACCGCCTTGGGCTGCGGCAGGAGCTTGACGATGCCCTGCGCGGCGGCTCCTGCGGCCTGCTCGGCGGTCTTGCCCCATTCGCCGTTGAGCGAGCCTGCCGGAATCTCGTTGCGCTGCGAGACCGTCCCGAGCTTCTTGCCGGAGGGGTCGCGCACGGTCCACTCGATGTGGATCGGCTGCTTGCCTTCCTTACCCTCTCCCATCGTCACCGCGCCTTCGACCCGGTAGGCGCCGGGCATGGCCTTGCTGGCAACCGTGACGCCCTTGTTGGAGAGCTCCTGCTGAATGGCCGCGGTCAGCGTCGTGGTGCCGTCGCCGGGCGCTCCCGTGACCGAAGGCACGATCGCCGTCACCGGCCCTTCGCGGGCGATACTGCCCGTCGTCGGGCTTGGCGGCTTCTCGCGTGCCGCCGCCGTCGCCGTGGGTGCCTTGGCGGCGGCGGGCCGCGCCGCCGGCTCGGCAGCAGCGGCTGGCGGAGGCTCGGCCGTCTGCGCACCGACGCCTGCCGGCTGCGCCGGCGTATTGGCGGCGACCGCCGCCTGGCCGACCTGGCTCGGCAGCCAAGCCATGAACGAGCTCGACGCCTTGTCGGCGATGGCACGCGCGAGCTGCGGCGTCAGCGCCACCCACGGATCCTTGGAGGCATTGCCGGAGATCACTTCCTCGCCGGTGATACGGTTGACCCGCTTGCCGGTCGGATCGGTGACATCCCAGATGTAGGACACCTTGGTCGCGTTCTTGTCCTTGGCCGCCACGATATAGCCGCGCAAGGTGTAGTCGGCGCGCTCATCCTTGCTGGCGATGGTGACGCGCTGCTTCTCGACCGCGCCGGCGAAATCCTGCTGTATCTGCTTGGCGATCGCATCCGGGGCGCCGATGATCGGCGCCACCGCAACCTTGGCGAGAGGCGGCTGCGTTGCCGCCGGCTTGGCCGGCTCGGGTGCCGCGACCGTCGCCGAGCCCAAGATGTTCGTGGTCTCGCAGCCCGCAAGGCCAACCCCGGCCAGCGCGATGAGGACAGCGATCGCTGCCCCAGGGTGCCGGCGCCGCGCCGCAGCAGCGTCCATGGTCGTCACGGTGACGTCCCCCTTCTACCAGGAATCCCTCTGCAAACCGGCTGCCGACATACTAACCCTGCGGCGGGTGATTCTACGGCCGGTACCCCAGCGGATTCCCTACTCGGTGCCAATCTCGGCGTCCAGCTTAGGGCAGGGGAAAACTTGGTGCATCCCTTCTGCCCGCGGCCCCCGATCCAGCCAAAGTTGTGGAAAACCAACGCTAAGTCAAGACGATGGCAGAGATTTGGCGGCCATAATCGGCCTCTTTTTGCGCTTGCGAGCGGCGGTAGCTGAAAAAATCCTCCGCCTGAGCATACGTGCACGGCGCAGGCGCGTCCGTGGTGGCGACGCCCGCCCGTGCCAGGCGTAGCCCGACGTAGCCCGAAAGATCGAAATGCGGACGGGCGCCGGCGGCCGGCCGCACGAAGAATGTGGCGCTCTCGGGGTCGCGCTCGAGGAATGCGCGCTCGAAATCCTCCCCCACCTCGTAGGCGGGCTGGCCGATGCAGGGGCCGACCGCGCCCCGCATCCGCTCGATCCGGGCGCCCAGCCGCACCATCGCCGCAATGGCGGCCTCCACGACCCCATCGATGGCGCCGCGCCAGCCGGCATGGGCCGCGGCAACCACGCCGGCCTGCGGGTCGGCCAGCAGCACCGGCGCGCAGTCGGCGGTCAGGACGCCGAGCGCCAGGCCGCGCCTGGCCGTGACGATGGCATCGGCGCGCGGGCGCTGCTGCGCATCCCACGCCTGCTCGGCAATGACGGCGGTGGCGCTGTGCACCTGATGGGCCGTGACCAGGCTCGCCGTGTGCAGCAAGGCGCCGACCCGCGCGCGGTTCTCGCGCACGGCGTCGGGATCGTCCTTGGAGCCCTGGCCGCAGTTGAGGCTGGCGTAGATGCCCTGCGAGACGCCGCCGTGGCGCGTGAAGAACCCGTGCGCGATGCCGGGCAGATCCGAGAGACAGGCGGCGGCGAGGGGCTTGGGCATCGACATCAGCGCAGTTCTATCCAAACGGCGGCGGCGGCGGAAGGTCGCGCGTGCGCACGGCCAGCACCTTGAACAGCTGGCCCATGCCGGTCGGCGAGATCAGCCGCTGCACGGCGGCCTCGATGTCGCCGGCGCGCTGCGGGTTCGCCGCCATCAGGCGCGCCGCGCGCTCGGCGATGCCGAGCCGGCCCAGGAACTCGGCCTGCAGCATGGGGCCGTCGGCGGCGAGACCCGCCGCGTGCGCCTCGCGTGCCAGGGGCGCGAATTGCACGTGCGCCGTCAGGTCGGCAGCACCCGGAGCGCTGAGAGGATCGACGTAGCGATGCCGTCGCACCGCCTGCAGGGTGTCGCCGATCGCCGCTTCCGCGGGCCCGTAGTCGATGAAAAGGGCAACGACCGGCCCCACGCGTTGCGCAATTTGCGCGAGCAACTCCCCTTCGCTGGGCCGCATTTCGACGATATCGCCCTGTTTCGGCACCGCCCCCGGCACCCCACCCATATCCACCGCGGGCCCGATCGCGAACCGCAACGCCCCCTCCGCATCGAGTTCGACCACCCGCTCGCGCCACGCGCCGTCGTGGAGGACGGCCTGGCGCACGGGAAGCGCATCGAGAAACTCGTTGGCGATGATGATCGCCGGCCCCTCCGGCACGTCCTTCAGGGTCTCCGGCCACGTGATGGATAGGGGATTTGGTGGCGAGGGGGAGCCCAAGAGCACCCCCCGCTGCACCTCCCGCAGCGCCCAGCTGACCTCCACGAGGTGCACGCTGATTGCCTCCAGAAAGCCCGGCACTCCCCGCGCCGCCCGCAGCGCATCCCGCATCAGCGTACCGCGCCCCGGCCCAAGCTCGATCAGCCGCAGGGGCGCCGGGCAGGCGAGACTCTGCCATACGACCGCGCACCACAGGCCGATCAGCTCGCCGAATACCTGGCTGATCTCGGGTGCCGTTATGAAGTCGCCGTCGGCGCCGATGCTGGCTGCCTTGAGCCAGTAGCCGTGCTCGGGATCGGCGAGGCAGGCCTCCATGTAGCGATCGACCGGCAGGGGGCCATCGCGGCGGATGCGGGCGCGCAGCTTCGCCAGCAGCGGGCTGTCGGCGCCGTCGGTTTCACCGCTGGGCATCGGCGGCGGGAGCACGGCTCCAGGCCATGCGCATGATGAAGATGCCGGCTGCGATCATCGGCAGCGAGTAGAGTATGCCCGCCGTGAACGGGCCGAAGGTGAGCACGTGCCCGGGGTCCGGCTCGCGGAACAGCTCGCTGAACGACCGGGCGAACCCGTAGCCGGCCAGGAACGCGCCGGCGATCACGCCCGGCCGGCGCAGCGCCAGCCTGGAGTGGGTGAGCCACCACAACAGGGCGAGCAGCGCCAAGCCTTCGAGCGCGGCCTCGTACAGCTGGCTTGGATGCCGCGGCAGCGGCCCGGCGCCCGGAAACTCCATTGCCCAGGGCACCGTGCTCGGACGGCCCCATAGCTCGGCGTTGATGAAGTTGGCGAGCCGGCCGAAGAACAGCCCCATCGGCGTCGCCGCCGCGGCCAGATCCATCACGCTCCACGCATCGGTGCCGAGGCGCCGCGCGAACAGGATGACGGCGATCGCCGAGCCGATCAGCGCGCCGTGGAACGACATGCCGCCGTTCCAGACGGCCGGGATCTCCAGCGGACGGCTCAGGAAATAGACCGGCTCGTAGAACAGCACGTAGCCGATCCGGCCGCCGAGCAACACGCCGACGGTCATGAACAGCAGCAGGTCGTCGACCCGCTCGGGCGCGAACGGCCGCTGCCCGCCGGGCCACAGGCGATCCTGGCGCAGCAGCCACTTGATATAGAGCCAGCCGAGCAGCAGCCCCGCCATGTAGGCGAGGCCGTACCACTTGACCGCCAGCGGTCCGAGCCGCAGGGCGACCGGGTCGATGGCGGGAAACGGGATGGCGAGCAGGCTCATGGCGGCTCCGACCTACCGGCAGCCTCGCGGCCGTGTCGCTGCCATCCTCTCGACCGGTGACATCACTTGTCGTCGTCCTCGTCGTCGAGCACGGACTCGAGAACCTCGATGATCTCTTCCTCGCCGGCCTCTTTCGACTCGACCGGCCACTCCACGACCACCGTGTCGCCCTTCTTGAAAACGACCTTGAAGGGTGTCTCCTCGCCCGGGCTCGGCACGACGTCGCCAGTCACGAATGCCATGAAGTCCTCCTCTCGATTGCCTAGAGCAGGATCGCTTCGGATTGAAGCACCCCAGTGCCGCGATACACGTATCGGCCGAAGCGTGAATCCTGCTCTGTTCTATTGCCTAGAGCGAGATTCACGTTTCAGGAGGAAGCAAAGCGCTTCCACCTGAAACGATCTCGCTCTGGCGGGAACATGGCGGGAAGTGGCCGCTAGTCAAGCCTGGTAATTTGTGGTGCCAAGTATCGCACCATTCTTGATCCGCCAGCGTTGGCTCCCATGGTACCCTTTGCACAGCCCAGACGTTCGCTGCCGCCACAGGTTCACCCATGACCCAGACCAACAATCGCTTCCTCGACGAGCTGGCGCGCCTGATGACCGACGCGGCCGGCGCTGCGCAAGGCCTGCGCCGCGAATTCGAGACCATGATGAAGGCGCAAGGCGAGCGCATGCTGCGCGACATGGACGTGGTGCAGCGCGAAGAGTTCGAGGCGGTCAAGGAGATGGCGGCCAAGGCGCGCGAGGAGAACGAGCAGCTGACGGCGCGGGTGGCCGCGCTCGAGGCCGAGGTCGCCGCGCTGAAGCGGCTTTGAAGAGCCCCGAGGCTCACAAACTCTTTCCACAAGCCATCGACGTCTCGTCCCCAGCTTTCCCCGTTTGTCCCGCTCGTGCCGCCGCTCGGCCATTTTGGCGTGGACAATGAGGCCGCTTCCTTGCAACGCAGGGCAGGCTTGGCTTACGTGGCCAGTCAATGCGTCGGCGGTGCACCGTGACGATGGCCCGCACCACGCAGCAGCAAATGCCGCACGCAGCCATGGCGCGCCGGCGAGAAAAGAGGGACGCAATGGCAATCGCCGAACTGAGCCACAGCCGCACGAGCAACCCTGTCGATCTGATCGAGCAGATTGCCGGCGGCAACGATTGGGCCTGCGAGCGCACCAGCGACGACGAGCTGACGCTGACGGTCGCGGGGCAGTGGACCGATTACCACGTCTCGCTGAACTGGCGCGGCGATCTGGAGACCTTGCACATCGCCTGCGCCTTCGACGCCAAGATCCCCGACAACCGGCTGAGCGAGGTCTACCGCCTGGTGGCGCAGATCAACGAGCAGCTCTGGCTCGGCCACTTCGACGTCTGGATCCACGAGGGGCTGATCATGTTCCGCCAGGGCCTGATGCTGAACGGCGCGCTGGCGACCACGCATCAGTGCGAGGCCCTGCTGCGGGCCGCCTTTGAGGCCTGCGAGCGCTACTACCAGGCCTTCCAGTTCGTCGTGTGGGCCGGCAAGGACAGCCGCGAGGCCCTGGCCTCGACCATGTTCGAGACCGAGGGGCAGGCGTAACCCTCAGCGCAGCCAAGAAAAAGCCCCGCCGAAGCGGGGCCTGTCAGTGTGCGACGCGCGCTGCTCAGACGGCCTCTTTTAGGTCCTTGGCGGCGCGGAAGGCGATCTTCTTGCTGGCCTTGATCTTGATGGCCTCGCCGGTCGCCGGGTTGCGGCCCATGCGGGCCGGCCGCTTGCGCACCTGCAGGATGCCGAGCCCGTTGAGCCGGATGCGCCTGCCCTTCTTGAGATGCTTGGTGATTTCTTCCACCATGCCCATCAGCATGGCGTTGACCTGCGCCTTCTTCACGCCGTGGCTGTCCGCCAGAGCCATGGCCAGATGCTTGAGCGTGACGGTCTCGACCTTGGCCTTCACCGCCGGCTTGCCGGCCGCCGCCATCGGCTTTGCTGGTTGGATATTCCGCATGTTGTGCCCCTCTGCTGCGATCTGTGTTGATTGTAGGATGGAAATGCGTTGATATTTCAGGAGATATTTGAGTTCGCGCGATTCTGAAAACGAAAACCTGCATTCCCCGATAAAGGGCAGGCGCAGTGACCCGTTTGCCACGCCATCTGCAAGTCCGCGCGCTATTCGGCGGCTAGAGCAGGGTCGCTTCGGATTGAATCACTTAGCCTCGATCGAGACGTGGCGGCCGAAGCGTGAATCCTGCTCTAATCATAGATTCGAGAGCAAGATTCACGTTCCATGATCGAAGCCAAGCGCTTCGATCAGAAACGATCTTGCTCTTGTCTAGGCAGCGAGCCCGGCCGGGTGGGCAGCCCGCTTGCACACGGCAATGGCCAGCTTGCATCCTGGCCGCGGCCGCGCGGCAGTGGCCGGCCGTCCCTCGATCTCCGCACGCAAGCATCTAAGCGCACGCAGAATCTCGTCCCGATCGAGCCCGAAATCGCGATACGCCTGATCGCTTGTGGCAGCAACATCGGCAATCGCCCGCTTCAGGGTGTAGGCGGTCCAGCGGGCAAACAGCGGCGACAGCACGGCATCTGCACGCATGATTATCTCCTCGTTCCATGCCAAGCGGGATCGATCGGCCGCCTGCAACGTCAGAATCCGCGTCAGGCGGCCGCCGGCACCCAGTTGCCGTGCAGGCCGAACGGCACGCGGGTGGCGAGCTCCACGGTGGCGATCGGTCCTCTCTCGACCTCGGTGGCGTCGAACACCGCGAAATCGCTGCGGTTCTCCGCCCCCCGCCAGATCACCGCCAGCAGCCAGCCGTCCCCTTCGGCCGCGTCGGGCGCGCGCGGCACGAACACCGGCTCCGAGGCGGCATCGCCGGCGGGGAGCACATGCAGCCTGCGCGCGCCCGTGACGTTGTCGACATGGGCGATGCCGTCGAACGAGCCCCCGCTCGCGGCCGCTGTCGCGGCGGCGAACCAGCTGTGCCTGTTCACGAGACCTGCACGGCGGTCGTCGATGCGCGGGAACTCGGCCGTCAGGTCGTCGAGATAGACGCGCGTGAAGCTGTCGCTGCCGTCGGCGAGATTAAAGGTCCACCGGGCCAGCCGGGCGCGCTGCTTCTCCGGCGCGATGGGCGTACCGTCGGCATTGGGGAACAGCGCCGGCGCCTCCCGCTGCATGACGTCGGCGATGATGCGGTCGCCCTCCTCCCACGCGTTCATGGTGTGGAAGACGTAGCAGGCCTCGCCGCGGAACCAGCGGATGTCCCTGGCCGATCCCCCGCGCTTCATGACGCCGACATAGGCGCCCTTGTCGGGCTCCCAGGCATAGGCCGGCCGGCCCGTGCGCAGGCGCTCTATGCTGCCGGTGAGCGGCAGGATCGGGAACAGCACGTAGTTCTCCGTCACGATGAAGTCGTGCACCATGCTGGAGTAGGGCGCCTGGAAGCGCTCGAAGCGGTTGACCACGCCCGAGGCGGCGATCGCCCCGCAGGTCATGCCGGTGGAGAAGGGCCCCGTTGCGTTGTAGCCGAAAAAGATCAGCTCGCCGGTGACGGGATCGATCTTGGGGTGCGCGGTGACCGGCCCGGCGATGCCGCGGCCGTAGTCGACATAGCCCCGCGCGTCGAGCGTGCGTGGGTCGATCTCGGTCGGCAGGTGCGCTTCCTCCAGCGCCAGCAGGCGCCCGCCGTGCCAGATGATGTTGGTGTTGGCGACGCCCGCATCCGTGACGGTCGATGGCGGCGCGTCGGGCAGCTTCTGGCCGCCGAAGCCGTGGCCCGAGAAGATGGCGCGGCCGGCATCGTGCTCGGCCATGAACTTCGGCGTGCGCACCCAGCGGTTGCGATAGCTGGCCTTGCCGTTGTCGAGGGTGAAGGCATGCAGCATGCCGTCGCCCACGAACCAGTGCGCGCCGGGCACGTCGTGCTGCGGGTTCGGCCCGTTGCGATAAAGCGAGCCGTTCAGCTCGCGCGGCAGCTCGCCTGTCACCGGCAAGGCGAAATCTTCGCGCTCTTCCCGCACCGGCGCCCAGTTGCCTTCGTTCAGCGTTCCCGTATCCCTTGCCATGGCCGTCACCCTGGTGATATTGACAGTGTCAAGATACGAGTAGCGGAGCGGGAGAAGCGCGTCAAGCGGAATATTGACACCGTCAATATAGCGAGATCAAATCGCCGTGAAGACAACCCGATCCAGTCGGGCCACGCATGGATGGATCAGCTGCCGACCAGCACGTGGTGCATGATCCGGCCGGGAAGCAGCGTGAAAGCGCCCGCGATGACGAGCGCACCGGCAAACAGGGCGATCATGGCCCGGCGATGTGTCGCGACACGATGCCGGCGCGCGGCAAGCACCGCCAGCGGCAGCAGAACCAGTACGGAGACAGAAAGGAGATGGATGACACTGAAGCCGCGCCATTGCTGCATGCCGTGGATCGCAAACGAGCTCGCCGCAACCAGGAGCATCAATCCGACCCAGGCATAGCCCATGGTCCGGTGCGGCAGCGTGCCTTTGGGGGCGGCGAATTGGACGATCCCGAGGACGAACGCGGCCATCGCCGCGAAGGCGTGCAACTGTACGACGAAGGGAGCTCCCAGGAGGGGGGCGAGCGACATGTCGTTCTCCTTGCCATCACCAGCGTTCCAGGCTAAATATTGACATCGTCAATATACGGATATGGCCATGTACTGGTGGCTGTCAAGCATAATATTGACGTCGTCAATATAGGGAGATCGAATGGCCGTGAAGACCACGCAGCCCGGAACCCGATCGGCGCTGGCAAGGGTGGCGCGGATGGTGCCCAAACCCAAGCGCCCAGAGACGTATCATCACGGCTCGCTCAGGGAAGCGCTGCTGCAAGCCGCAGAGCGCATCCTGGAGCGCGACGGCATCCAGGGCCTGACCCTGCGCGCGGCGGCGCGCGAGGCCGGCGTGTCGCACGCCGCACTCATGAACCACTTCGGCGACATGACGGGCCTGCTGAGCGACCTGGCGGCGGTAGGCTTCGAGCGCTTCGTGGCCATGATGACCACCCATGTCCGCGAAGGCGATACACCCGCGGCACGCATGCAAGCGATCGGGCACGGCTACGTCGAATTCGCGCAGGCGCACCCAGGCCTGTTCCTGTTGATGTTTCGCAGCGAGCGCTTGGATCTGAGCCGCCCGGCGTTGCGCGCGGCGGTGGAAGCCTCGAGCCGCGCGCTCTCGGGCGCCGTGGGCGCGCGCCGCAACGAAAGCGTTGAGGCGCAGCTGACGCTGCCGCAGGCCGCCCAGATCGTGGCCGCGTGGTCGCTGGTGCACGGCTTTGCCATGCTGCTGCTCGACGGGCGCCTGCGGTCGCTGCTCGCCCGGCTCCCCCCCGGCGTCGACGCGACGGCCTTGCTCGACGCTATTTTCACGGGTGCCAAGCCCAAGCGATAATGCGCGCGGTGCCGTCCAGCCAGGAGACCGTCATGTCCGCATCAATGGTCGAGACCTATCGCGCGATGGCCTACAACAACGCATGGTCCAATCACCGCCTGCTGACGGCGTGCGCGCGCCTGACGCAAGAGGAGTTCGAGGCGACGCGGACCAGCTTTTTCCCGAGCCTGCAGCAGACGCTCAATCACAACCTGGTCGTCGACTGGTTCTACGTGGACGGCCTCGAGGGCGGCTGGCTCGGCCCGAAGGCGTGGGCTAACCGGGTGCCGTGCGCAACCGTGGCGGACCTCGTGCGCGAGCAGAGCGCAGTCGACGGCCGCCTGCTGGCCGTCTGCAAGGCGCTGACGGAAGAGTCGCTGCGCGGCTACGTCCGGATCAATCGCGACACGCGCGTGCAGACCGAGCGGCGCGACCGTCTGCTCCTCCACCTGTTCCAGCATCAGATCCATCATCGCGGGCAGGCGCATGCGATGCTCGCGGGCACCGGCATCAAGCCGCCGCAGCTCGACGAGTTCTACTCCGCCGCCGAGGCCCCGCTGCGCTCAGCCGAGTTCGCCGCGCTCGGCTGGACGGAAGCGACGGTGTGGGGGAACGAACGAGCCGGCTGATCAGCAATGCCGCCGCCGGCCCGCCCTCAGCAGCGGCCGAGCTCCTCCTTGGCCGTCTGGATCGCGGTGCAGATCTCCTGCGGCGTGGAGCAGGCCCGCAGAAAGAAGCGCAGCCGGCCGGCATTCAGCGGCACGCCGGGATAGATGATCAGCGACGTGTTGATGCCGCGCTCGTACATGCGCGTCACGAGCTTCGCCGCCCGGGTCGAGGCGCCGACCATGATCGGCACCATGCCGAAGCCGAGCGAGCGGCCGGTGTCGAGCCCCTGTGCACGCGCCTCGCGCACGAACATCGCGCCGTTGTCGTGCAGACGCTTGACGCGCTCCGGCTCCCGCTTGAGGACGCGCAGCGCGGCCAGCGCGGCCGCGGTCATCGACGGGGGCAGGCCGACGGAGAACACGAAGCCGGGAGCCGCGTACTTGAGGATCTCGATCAGCTCGCTGTTGCCGGCAATGTAGCCGCCGCAGGAGGCGTAGGCCTTGCTCAGCGTGCCCATCCAGATGTCGACCTTGCGCGCGTCCACGCCGCAGTGCTCGGCGATGCCGCGGCCGGTCGGCCCGAGCACGCCGCAGCCGTGCGCGTCATCCACCATCAGCCAGGCGCCGTAGCGCTCCTTGATCTCGACGACGCGGGCCAGATCGGGCACGTCGCCTTCGGTGGAATAGAGGCCCTCGATGACGACCAGGACGTTGTTGTAGTTCGCCCGCTCGGCGCGCAGGATGCTTTCCAGCGCATCGAGACCGTTGTGGCGGAACGAGCGCGCCTCGGCGCCCGAGAGGCGCATGCCGACCACGGCGCTGTTGTGCACGAACTCGTCGTGCACGATGAGGTCGCCCTTGCTCATCAAAGTACCGATCGTCGACACGTTGGCGGCGTGTCCGCTGACGAACACCAATGCGGCGTCGACGCCGACGAACTCGGCGAGCTCCTGCTCCAGCTGCCTGTGCAGCGGCGTGTCGCCGGCGACCATGCGGCTCGCCGACACGCAGGTGCCGTAGCGGTCGATGGCAGCCTTGGACGCGGCCACCAGCTCGGGGTGCTGGCTGAGGCTGAGATAGTCGCACCAGGCGAAGTTCAGGCACGGCTTGCCGTCGATCAGGGTCATGCGCCCCTCGGGCCCCTCGGTGGAGCGGAAGAACGGATTGTCGATGCCGAGCATGGCGCCGACCTTCTCGTGCTGCTTGATCGACCGATGGTGCGACAAAGCCGAGAAGGGCTTGGCGGCGGGTGGCCGCCCCGCCTTGGCGCGCACCCGGCTCAGGGTATCTGCGATCAGGCTCATGACACTCACTCCTTGGTTGGATGTTGGCTCAGCGCTGCATGCGGCGGGTTGCGCGACCAGCGGCCGGGCAAGCTCCGCCCGACGACCGGCAGCGTTTCAGTCTCTTCGGTAGACTCCGAGATGGCCGTCGAAGCCGCCTTCCCAGTCCTGGTTGTCGTTGGCAGGGTTGCTCTGGGTCGCGGCCATGACGGGCGCGGCCGGAACGTGCAGCCGGGACGGGCTGTGGATCGTGGCGCGCGCGTCGGCACACGCGTCATTGCCAGCCACGTTCTGCAGCCATGCGTCGGCGGCGGTGGCGTACGTCGCTTGCGCGAGGGGGCTGACGGTGCTCATCGGGCGTCTCCTCATTCCAACAGATCCCACGCCGTGCAGTCGGCACAACGGGGCGCACTTGTATGAGAAGCGCGCGGCGGGCACTGTTCCTGCCGTAACAGAGCGGGCGACGGCCGAACCTAGGCCTGCGCCACCGACCCCACTGGACGCAGGGGTCCCGCACCCCGATATTGCCAGGCAGCCGGAGGGCGCCATTGACCGACAAGAGCGACCAGGAAGAGAACCGCTTCGCGGCGCGCGCGGCGCGCTACGTGCGGGTCGGCACCAACGTGGGCGCCGTGGCGGCGCGCGTCGCCGGCCAGCGGCTGTTCGGCATGGACGGCAACGATGCCACCAACGCGGCGGCGCTGGCGGCGGCGCTGGGCGGCCTCAAAGGCCCGATCATGAAGGTGGCGCAGCTGTTGGCCACCATCCCCGAGGCGCTGCCGCCCGAGTATGCCGAAGAGCTCTCCCAGCTGCAGTCGCAGGCCCCACCGATGGGCCCGGCCTTCGTGCGCCGGCGCATGATCGCGGAGCTGGGGCCGGACTGGGCCGCCCGCTTCAAGAGCTTCGAGACGCAGCCGGCGGCTTCAGCCTCGCTCGGCCAGGTGCACCGCGCGGTGGCGCACGACGGCCAGCCGCTTGCCGCCAAGCTGCAGTACCCCGACATGCAGTCGGCGGTGGAGGCGGACCTCAACCAGCTGAAGGTCGTGTTCGCGCTGCATGCGCGCATGAACCCGGCGGTCGAGACCGGCGAGATTCTGAAAGAGGTGTCGGCACGGCTGCGCGAGGAGCTGGACTACGACCTCGAGGCCCGTCACACCGCGCTCTACGGCGCCATCTTCGGGGACGAGCCCCGCATCCGCGTGCCGGCGATCGTGCCAACGCTGTCGACCAAACGGCTGCTGACCATGGGCTGGCTCGAGGGTCGGCGCCTGATGGACTACAAGGAAGCGCCGCTGGAGGACCGCAACGCCATCGCACGCGCCATGTTCCGGGCCTGGTGGTTCCCGTTCTCGCACTACGGCGTCATCCACGGCGACCCGCACCTCGGCAACTACACGATCTTCGAGACGGATGGCCGCCCGGCCGGCATTAACCTGCTCGACTACGGCTGCATCCGCACCTTCCCCACCCCGTTCGTGCAAGGTGTCATCGACCTCTACACCGGTCTCCTGCGCGGCAAGCGCGAGCTGGTGGTGCACGCCTACGAGACGTGGGGCTTCGCCGGCCTCTCGAACGAGCTGATCGACACGCTCAACATCTGGGCGCGCTTCATCTACGGCCCGCTGCTCGACGACCGTGAGCGCGAGATCGCCGAAGGCACCACGCCCGGCCAGTACGGCCGCAAGGAGGCCTTCACCGTGCACAAGCAGCTGAAGGAGAAGGGCCCCGTGCGGGTGCCGCGCGAGTTCGTGTTCATGGACCGCGCGGCGATCGGCCTCGGCGGCGTGTTCCTGCACCTGCGCGCGCGGCTCAACTGGCACGACATGTTCAACGACACGATCCGCGGCTTCGTGCTCGACGAGGTGGGCGCACGGCAGAAGGCAGCGTTCGAGGCGGTGGGCGTGCCGCTGCCGGTGGTGAGCTGAACAATGGCCAAGCAGGGACAGATCCGGGTGGGGATCGGCGGGTGGACGTTCGAGCCGTGGCGGGGCGTGTTCTACCCCAAGGGCCTGCCGCACGCGCGCGAGCTGGCCTACGCGAGCGAGCACCTCACCACCATCGAGATCAACGGCACCTTCTATCGCACGCAGACGCCGGCGACGTTCGCCAAGTGGGCGAGCGAAGTGCCTGACGGCTTCGTGTTCTCGGTGAAGGGGCCGCGCTATGCCGTCAACCGGCGCGTGCTGGCCGAGGCGGGCGACTCGATCAAACGGTTCCTCGACTCGGGGCCGCTGGAAATGGGCGACAAGCTCGGGCCGTGCCTGTGGCAGTTCGCGCCGACCAAGAAGTTCGACCCCGTCGACTTCGGCAAGTTCCTGGAGCTGCTGCCGGCCAAGCTCGACGGCCGCAAGCTGCGGCACGTGGTGGAAGTGCGCCACGCCTCCTTCTGCACGCCCGAGTTCATCGCGCTGTTGCGCGCGTTCGAAACGCCGGTGGTATACGCCGAGCACGACAGCTATCCGGGCTTTGCCGACCCGATCGGCGATTTCGTCTACGCGCGCCTGCAGAAGGGCCAGGACACGATTGCGACCGCCTACCCGCCGAAGGAGCTGGACGCCTGGGCCAAGCGTGCGGCGGTGTGGGCGGAAGGCGGCGTCCCGAAAGACCTCGCGCTGACCGATCCCAAGCACAAACCGAAGGCCACACCCCGCGACGTGTTCGCCTATTTCATCCACGAAGGGAAGGTGCGCGCGCCCGCGGCAGCGATGGCGATGATCGAGAGGTTATCCAAGTGAGCGACGACATCGCTCCGACGTGCGCTTCGTGGAGCTGATACAATCGGCCGGCCTCTGCGGAGGACGGTTCACGGCACAAAAAAGCTGAGGGGGAACGCTCATGGTCTGGTTCGCACGCTTGGCACGCGCCAAGGTCTTCCTGGTGGCCATGCTGGCCGCCGGCATCATCGGTAGCCCGGCCCAAGCACAGGACTGGCCGTCGCGTTCCGTCACCATCATCGTGCCGTTCATTGCCGGCTCGACGCCGGACAGCCTGGCCCGGATCGTGGCCGAGAGCTTACAGAAGCGGCTCGGCCAGCCGGTCGTGGTCGAGAATCGCGCCGGCGCCAGCGGCAATACCGGGACCGCGGCGGTGGCCAAGGCGGCACCCGACGGACACACGCTGGGCGTGAGCATCGTCGGGCCGCTCGTCATCAATCATCTGCTGTTCGCTAAGATGCCTTACGACACGGCGGCCGAGATCGCCCCCATCAGCGTGCTGGCGGCGCAGCCGAGCATTCTCGTCACCAACCCGGCGGTTGCCGCCGACAGCGTGGCCGGCCTGATCGCCCTGCTGAAGCAGGCGCCAGACAAATTCACCTACGGCTCGATCGGCCGCGGCTCGCTCTCCCACCTTGCCATGGCGTCGCTGGCGATGAAGGCCGGCGCCAACGTGGTGCACCTGCCGTTTCCCGGATCGCCCGCGGCCGTGACGGCGCTGCTGCGCGGGGACGTGCAGATGGCGGTGCTGCCGGCCGGGTCGGTGGCGCCGCTCGCGGCGGAGGGCAAATTGAAGCTGCTGGCGGTGACCTCGCCGAAGCGCTCGCCCCTGTTGCCGCAGCTGCCGACGCTGGGGGAAGCCGGCATTGCCGGCGTCGAGGCGGACGCCTGGGTCGGCCTGATTGCGCCGGCCGGCACCAGTGCGGCCGTGCAGGCACGGCTGCACAAGGAGGTCGTCGCCGCCCTCGCAGAGCCCGAGCTGGTCACCAAGCTCAGGGCCCAATACATGGTGCCGATCGCCAGCTCGCCTGCCGAATTCCGCGCCCTGCTGGACCAGGAGCGCGACCGCTGGGCGCCCATCATTGCCGCCGGCGGCATCAAGGCCGAGTAGCCCCCGACAACGCGCAGCCCGCCATTGACGCCTCGCCATCATTTCGATAGTCGTTGAACTATGGAACAGATGGACGTGGTGTCGGCACTGGCGGCGCTGGCACAGGAGCATCGGCTCGCGGCGTTCCGGCTGCTGGTGCAGGCCGGGCACAAGGGGCTGGCGGCCGGCGAGGTGGCGGCGGCCTTGAACATGGCGCCCAACACCTTGTCGTTTCATCTGGAGCGGCTGCGCCAGGCCCGGCTCGTCACGTTCGAGCGGCACGGGCGCTCGCTCGTCTACGCGGCGCGGTTCGATACCATGGAGGCGCTGCTCGGCTACCTCACCGACAACTGCTGCGACGGCCATCCCGAGCTGTGCCGGCCGCCCGCCTGCGTCCCCGCCAAGCCGGCAGCCAAGCGCAAGAAGGAGCCCGCGTCATGAGAGTGCTCAACGTCCTGTTTCTGTGCACGGGAAACTCGGCGCGCTCGATCATGGCCGAGGCGATCCTGAACAAGGCCGGCGGCGGCCGTTTTCCTGCGTTCTCGGCCGGCAGCATGCCGAAGGGCGCCGTCAACCCGTTCGCCCTGAAGGTGCTCGAGAGCTACGGCTATCCGGCCACGGGTCTCGAATCGAAGAGCTGGAACGTATTTGCGACCGCCGACGCGCCGAGAATGGATTTCGTGTTCACCGTCTGCGACAACGCCGCCGGTGAGGCCTGCCCGCTGTGGCCCGGCCAGCCGATCACCGCGCACTGGGGCATCGAGGACCCCGCCGCGGTCGACGGCAGCGACATCGACAAGGAGCGCGCCTTCGTCACCGCCTTCCGCTACCTCAGGAACCGCATCTCCATCTTCACCAGCCTGCCGGTCGAGCGGCTCGACAATCTGGCGCTCGCCGCCAAGGTGCGCGAGATCGGCAGGATGGAAGGCTCCACGATCCGCGACCCCAAGGTCGCGTGATGGCCACGCCGTCGCTCTCGCAGCGGCTGCTCGCCGAGGCGCTCGGCTCGGCGTTCCTGCTCGCCACCGTGATCGGCTCCGGGATCATGGGCGCCAAGCTCGCGGGCGGGAATGCGGCGCTGGCGCTGCTCGGTAACACGCTGCCGACCGGCGCCATCCTGGTCGTGCTGATCCTCATCCTCGGTCCGGTGTCGGGTGCGCACTTCAATCCGGCGGTGAGCCTCGCCTTCGCAGTGCGCGGGGAGCTGCCGTGGCGGGAGGCGGGTGCCTACGTGGCCACCCAGGTGGTGGGCGCCATTGCGGGAGTCTGGGCCGCGCATCTCATGTTCGATCTGTCCGTGCTGCAGGTTTCGACCACGGTGCGCAGCGGCCCCGGGCAGTGGTTCGCCGAGCTCGTCGCCACCTTCGGGCTGCTGCTGGCGATCTTCGGCTGCGTGGCGCGGGCCCCCACATCGACGCCCTACGCGGTCGGCCTCTACATCACCGCCGCCTACTGGTTCACGGCCTCGACCGCGTTCGCCAATCCGGCCGTCACCCTGGCGCGCAGCCTGAGCGACACCTTCGCCGGCATCGCCCCCGGCAGCGTCGCGGCCTTCATCGCGGCGCAGCTCGTTGCCATTGTGATCGCTCTGCCGGTCGCCCACGCGCTGTGGCCGGCGCACCCCTGAGCGCGCCGCAGTCAGCTGACACGCCTGCGCACCTGCATAATGATGCAGAAATTGCTGTATCTTTGCCAAATGTCACCTCTGGCCCTATAGATTGCGGTCAGGTGGCAAGGATTGCGATAAATTACCACAAGTTGAACCATCAGGGAGAGTTCGATGCGGTTGCGTGCTTTGAGGATGCTCTTTGCGGCGGCAGTGGTCGGCCTGTTCGCCGACGTGGCGCTGCAGGGTCGGGCTGTCGGCCAGACGGCCGGCAAATTCATCATCGTGCAGTCGACGACCTCCACCGAAAACTCAGGGCTGTTCAAGCATCTGCTGCCCACGTTCACGGCCAAGACCGGGATCGAGGTGCGCGTCGTCGCGGTCGGCACCGGGCAGGCCATCAAGAATGCAGCCAACGGCGACGGCGACGTGCTGTTCGTGCACGACAAGCCATCGGAGGAGAAATTCATCGCCGAGGGCGCGGGCGTGAAGCGCTTCGACGTCATGTACAACGACTTCGTGGTGGTGGCCCCGGCGAGCGACCCCGCCAGGATCGCTGGCTCGAAGGATGTCACGGCGGCCTTCAAGAAGATCGCCGACGCCAAGGCCCCGTTCGTCTCGCGCGGCGACGACAGCGGCACGCACAAGGCGGAGCTGCGGCTGTGGAAGGACGCCGGCGTCGATGCCAAGGCGGCCTCGGGCACCTGGTATCGCGAGGCCGGCTCGGGCATGGGCGCCACCATCAACACCGCCGTCGGCATGGGCGCCTACGTGTTCACCGACCGCGCCACCTGGTCGAGCTTCAAGAACCGCGGCGACTCCAAGGTCGCAGTCGAGGGCGACAAGAAGCTGTTCAACCAGTACGGCATCATCCTGGTGAACCCAGCCAAGCACGCCAAGGTCAAGCAGCCCGAAGGCCAGGCCTTCATCGAGTGGGTGCTGTCGGCCGAGGGGCAGGCCGCGATCAAGGCGTTCCAGATCAACGGCGAGCAGCAGTTCTTCCCCAACGCCGGCCCGGGCAGCTGAAGAGCGGCCTTGACCTGTGGGAGTATGACCGTGCCTGTCTGCACGGAGGAGTTCACTTGCGCGCTATCCTGGCTCTGCTGTTCTTTGTGGCGGCCTGCGCGGCCGAGGCCCGCACGGTCACGGATTCGGCGGGCCGCAAGGTCGACATGCCGGATCGGATCGAGAAGGTGTTCGCCGCCGGCCCGCCCGCCTCGATCCTGCTCTACATGCTGGCGCCGGAGAAGATGACGGGCTGGCCGAACCCGCCGACGCCCGAGGAGCGGCCCTACATCGCCCCGCAGTATCGCGACCTGCCGGCGCTCGGCCGGCTCACCGGGCGCGGCGGCACCGCCAATCTCGAGGTCGTGCTCAAGGTGAAGCCCGATCTGATCCTGGATTTCGGCTCCGTGCGCGACACCTACGTCTCGCTCGCCGACAACGTGCAGGAGCAGACCAAGATCGCCTACGTGCTGATCGACGGCCGCTTCGAGGCGACACCGGCGGCGTTGCGCCTGCTGGGCGACATCCTCGGGCTGAAGGAGCGCGGCGAGCAGCTCGCCAGATATGTCGAGGCCGCCTTCGCCGACATCGACAAGGCGCTGGCCGAGGTGCCGCCGGACAAGCGCCCGCGGGTCTACCTCGCGCGCGGCCCCGACGGCCTCGAGACCGGCGTGGTCGGCTCCATCAACACCGAGATCATCGAGCGCGCCGGCGGGCGCAACGTCGCGGAGGCCGCCGGTCAGCGCGGGCTGGTGCGCGCGTCGATGGAGCAAGTGATCGTCGCCGACCCCGAGATCATCCTCACCTGGGACCGCAACTTCTTCGACCGCGTGGGCAAAGACCCGCTATGGGCCGGCATCCGCGCCGTGCGCGAGGCCCGTGTCTATCTCGCCCCCACGGCACCCTTCGGCTGGATCGACCGGCCACCCTCGCTCAACCGTGTCATCGGGCTCAAGTGGCTGGCCGGCCTGTTCTACCCCGACAAATTCACCGCCGACATCGGCGAAACCACCAGAGCGTTCTATCGTCTGTTCTATCACGTTGACATCAGCGGGCCCGAGCTGGACACGCTGATCGCATGGTCGAAGGGACACGCGCCGGCTGGGCAGCGGCGGCGCTAGTGTGATGATCGAGAAGTCCGCTACATCGCATTGGGCTAGGTCGAGGAGCGGACTTCTCGATCTGAATCACACTAGCACCATGAATCTGCTAGTGTCCTTCAGATTGCGAAATTCGTTCCGAGCCCGCCGCACCCTGAGACGAATTTCGCGATCAGGACACTAGTCTAGGTCGCCAACTGCGAACGCCGCTAAACTTGGCTCGCCTTGTCGGCAGCCCTGCGGGCGGCCAGCGCATAGCAGGCGAGGGCGAAGACGCGCGGGATCGGTTTGTCGCCGGCCAGATAGTGCGCGATCTGGCGACGGCTGTAGCCAAGCAGCGCCGCGGCACCCTCTTGGGTGAGATCCTCCCGATCCAAAAATTGCCTGAACTTGTCGGACGTGAGTGCCGACTTCGAGCACCGGCCAAGATAACCGCTGGCTCCTACCGGGCTGCGTGCGCGCCAAACAATCCCCAGAACGCATCGCGGAGATTGGAGGGGGAGAATGGCGCGAAGCGGAGCACGACGACGTGGCGGCCCGCATTCACCCCAACGCCGCGAAACAGCACGTTGGTGCGCAGGATGCTCGCCGGCTCGCCGTCGACCTCCGCCACCCACCCCGGGTAGAAGGCCTCATGCACGATGAGCACGCCGGACACGTCGCTCTCGACGTCGACGACGATGCGATCCGGGCTCCAGGCGCGGATACGCGCGCGGCTGCTCCTGGGCCAGAGCAGGCGCGAAGGCGGGGTATCGTTGTCGATCAGGGCCAACTCGCCGCCTTGCATCACCGCGAACCTGCCGGCCGCGGCCAGCGCGTCGGTGTCCATGACGGTGAACCGGTGGATGAACTTGACGCGGGGCTCGGCGCCGAGCAGGCGGTAGATCCATATCTTCGGCCCCGCCAGCAGCACATCCGATACCGGCCGGCGTGCCAGATGCGGCACCTCCTCGATCGGCCGGCCGAGCAGGAGGTACTCGAGCCCCAGCTCGCGCGCGAGCCTGCAGTCATAGCCGTCGAACGAGACCGGGAACTGGCGCTGGCCGACAATGTGCGTCGTCTCCCCCGGCGCGACCAAGCGGTCGTAGGCGCCGATGCGCAGCGGATTGTAGCCGTTGGTCGCCTCCACGCCCCGCGTCATGGCGGCGTTCTGCCACGAGCCGCTGACGCCCACGATCTCGACCCGCGGCCGCTCGCCTTGCCGATGCCGGTTGGCGATCTCGCCCTCCAAGATCGCCAGCGCGCGCGCGTCCTCGCCAGTCGGCTGCTGCAGCACGGAGTAGTAGCCCGGCGGCTCGGCGTTGAGCGTGGAGGCGGCGTTGCACCACAGCAGCTCGCCCGTCGCCACCGCCGCCACGCACGCCGCGGCCAGCGCCCGCGCCTCGGTCGTGCGCGCCCGCGCCAGCACGGCGATGACGAGGAGAACGAGCGGGACGACCTTGAGCGTCTCCCACAGCGACGACCAGCCGCGCTGGGACAGCTGCGAGAACAGCACGGCCCATGCCACGACGCCGATCGCGCCCGCGCCGACTGCGAGAAGGCGCCCGAGCGGAACACGCGGGGGGCCTTCGCGCACGTAATCGGCCAACAGCTGCCCGGCGAGCAGCGCCAGCACCGCCACAAGCACGAAGGCACTGTCGAGGGGGCGGCGGAACAGGTCAATGCCGGGCACATGCAGGAACGCCAGTGCGTAGAGAGGCGTGTAGCGGCCGAGCGCATACAGCAGGGCGATCAGGGCCACGACGGCCATGAACCCGTTGGCGCGCTTGCGCATCCCGCCGCCGGCAACGCCGAACCAGAGCAGGACGACGCTCGAGGCGGCGCCGATGAAGAGATAGTTGAACGAGCGATCTGTCGCGCCGACGGCCGGCAGCGTTTCGTAGTTGGGCCCCCAATAGTCGATCGTGCTTCCAATCGAGCCCAACACGTTGGCGACCACCAGCGAGGCCAGGTTGGCGGGATAGAGCGAGGCTTCGAGCGCCTTCTCGAACGGGACCTCGGGGCGGTTGGAGAGGGCGGCGAACTGCACGGTGAGCAGCAGGGGTATGGCCAACAGCGCGGCGACGACGGTCCCCATAGTGATCAGCGTCGCCAGCCGCTCGCGCAGATAGCAGCGCCAGTCCGGGGCCGCCGCCGCCTCTGCGAGCGGCACGGCGGCGAGGACGAAGCAGAGCAGCAGCGCCTCATGGTTGCGGCCGAGCGCAAGCGTGGCGGCCACCACGCCAAAGGCTCCCGCAACAAGGGTGGAACAACGGTGCAGGGCCACCTGCACCAGCAGGAGCGCCAGCGGAAACAGCCCATAGCTCAGAATGGCACCGCTGTGCTGCAGCCGCCCGGCGGCCGGCCCGCCGAACATGAAGACGACGGCGGCGAGGAGCGACGCCGGCAGCGGCCAACCCGCGCGCCAGCCGATGCCGCCCACCGCGAGGCCACCAACCAGCAGGTGTGCGTAGACGATGAGATCGAAAGCGCGGATCGACGGTGCCGGATCGAACAGCGACCAGACCATGAAGGCGGGCGCGAAAATGAGCGATTGCGGATCCGCCACGCTCGGATGCCCGCCGTAGTGATAGGGATTCCAGAACGGCAGCTGTCCCGAATGGATGGTGGCCGCCAGGAAGCGGAAGAAAGCGTAGAACTGGTTCTTGGAATCCCACGGCACGACCGTGTCGGTGGCGATCCAGCAGCTCGCTGCGATCAGCCAGATGGCCGTGATGGCGACGAGCACCAGGACCAATCCATGGGTTGCTCCATGGGATCGGCCGCGCCCCATGGTCTCGGCCCCACACCGAGTGTCCGGCACGACGTTGAGCACGCACGCCCCTTCCAGCATGACGAAGGGTAGACGGTCTCTCGACCCCCTTCGGCAGGCTCCACTTCCCCGGGCGTGATGCTATGGGTGTGGCGCGGGCGGCTCAATCGAAGAATTGAGCTCCCAGGCCAGGAGACCTAGCATATCCATGATTTTCGAGTGGAATAAGGCAGGGCCGGCGGGGCAAGCCGGCCGTTCAATCGTTCACGTCACAGTTGCTTTGATCGACGACGCAGAAGTCGCGGCGATTCCGCCCGGCCGTGGCCCGGCAGGCGGCCAAGGCCCGTTGACCCGCGGTTTCCTTGTCGCCGCCGGTCGCCCAGCCGGTGCCCGGCGTACCCGCTTTCGGATCATTGGCGACGGCATAACACTCGCGCGTAAAGGTCGCGACCAACTCGCAGCGCGCGGCAGCCTTCGGCGCCTTCCACTTGCGGCACGTCGAGAGCGCCGCATCGATGGCGCTTTGGCGGTTGGGATGGTTATAGGCGCCGCCATAGGCGATGCCATCCTTGGTGACATTTCCGGTCGAGCCGATCGCGAGCGCCCCTTCCGGGGTTGCCGCATCGGGCGTCAACAGCAGCGCGACGATCATGATCGCCGCCATCCCACTTGCAGATTTCCTCACCATACCCGCCTCCCGCGCCCCATGATCCTTGCCAAGCCCTCTCGATCGACCGCAATACGCTCCGGCTGTGCCAGCGTGAGGTGAACCGGCATCGGACCGGTCGGCACCGGTGCATGCCCTGCATAACCCGCCCGCCGCTTCGAGGATAGGCAGGTCGGCACCCGAGCCTGTACTGTAGCCGCCGCTAGCGACCGCATCAGGGGATGGAAATGGCGACCAATAAGAAGAAACTGCTGATCACGCATTCGATGGCGCCCGCCGGATGGGCCCTGTTCAAGGAGCGGGGGGACGTCGAGGCCATCGAATTCCCGAACACGATCTCGGCGGCGGATTTCCAAGCCATGCTCGCCAAGCACGCGCCCGTCAACGGCGTGGCGCTGGGTGCTACCCGCTTCGGCCAGAAGGAGCTCGACGCGGCCCGCGAGATGTTGGTCGTCGCCCGCATCGGCGTCGGCTTCGATGCGGTCGACGTGCCGGCGCTGACCGCCAAGAAGATCCCGCTGATGGTGGCCGGCACCGCCAACTCGCCCTCGGTCGCCGAGCAGGCGATGTTCATGATGCTGGCGCTCGCCAAGCGCGGCGCGCAGATGCACGCGCTCGTGCGCGACAACAAGTGGAACGATCGGCTGGACGCGGTGCCATTCGATCTATTTGGGAAGACCGTGCTGATCGTCGGCTTCGGCCGCATCGGCTCGCGCAGTGCCAAGCGCTGCCAGGCCATGGAAATGACTGTGCTGGTCTACGATCCCTACAAGCCGGTCGCCGAGATCAAAGCCGCCGGCTGCGAGCCGGTTGCCGACCTCGATGCCGCCCTGCCGCGCGCGGACTTCGTCACCATCCACTGCCCCAAGACGCCCGAGACCGTCGGCATGTTCAACGCCGCCCGCCTCGCCCGCATGAAGCCCACGGCATACCTGGTCAACACGGCCCGCGGCGGCATCATCGACGAGCCGGCACTGCACAAGGCGCTGACCGGCGCCAGGCTCGCCGGCGCCGGCCTCGACGTGTTCGAGGAGGAGCCGACGGCAGCCGACAATCCGCTCTTGAGGCTGCCGAACGTCATCAGCGCCCCGCACATGGCCGGCGTCACGCGCGAGTCGCTCGACCGCATGGGGCTGCAGACCGCGCGCAACATCCTGAGCGCCCTCGACGGCAAACCGATCCGCGAGAACGTCATCAACAAGGACGTGCTGGATTGACGACCGCTGCGTACGCCGCCCGGTCCCCCTCCCCCTTGCGGGGAGGGGTTAGGGGTGGGGGTAAACGCCGGCGCACGGGGCTCACCCCACCCGGCTCAGCGCGCGGAAAGGCGCGCCGAGCCACCCTCCCCGTCAAGGGGAGGGTACGCGCGTCGGTGCGAGAGAAGGGGGCGCCTTTATGCCGGCCAAATCTCGGTCGGCACGAACACTTGCCCCGCGAACAGCTTGCGGGCGCTGCTGACGAGCGCGGCTTCGCGCACCTCGATCCTCCCGCCCCGTTCCTCGACCGTGATGGAGACGGGACTCGCGCCGGTCGGATGCTCCACCAGCATGCGCTTGATCGGGCCTGCCGGAATGCTCGCCAGGGCATGCGCCGGGCTGTCGGGCAGTAGGCACGCCGTCGCCACGCTCAGCGCCGCGAACACCCCGATCGAGGCATGCGCGCGATGCGGGATGAACGAGCGGGTGGCGATCAGCCCGCCGGCGCGCGGCGGCGCCACCAGGATCATCTTCGGCACCGATTTCTCTCTCACGTCGCCGAGCCGCATCATCGGCCCGGCTTCGAGGCGGATGGCCTCCAGCCGCGCCTTCAGCTCGCTGTCGGCATCCAGCGTGTCGCGGCTCTCGGTGCCCGTGCGGCCGACATCGGCCGCGCGCATCACCACCACCGGCATGCCGTTGTCGATCAGGCTGACGGCAACGCCGTTGATCTCGTCGATCGCCCTGCCCGTCGGCAGCAGCGCGCCGCACATGGAGCCCGCCGCATCTGTGAACGAGAGCGCGACCGGCGCGGCCGACCCCGGCACGCCGTCGATGCGCGCATCGCCCTGGTAGGTCGGCACGCCGCCCGGCGTCTGCACGGTCGCGACCACCGTCTGGCCGCTGTTGACCATGTGGATCACGACCCTGGTCGCCGGGTTGCCGCTGCGCACCAGCCCGTGCTCGATCGCGAACGGCGCCACCCCGGCGAGAATATTGCCGCAGTTCTGCGCCGTGCTCACCAGCGCCTTGTCGACGAACACCTGGCAGAACAGGTAGTCCACATCGACGCCCGGCCGGGCCGACTTCGAGATGATGCCGACCTTGCTGGTCAGCGGATCGGCGCCGCCGATGCCGTCGATCTGGCGGGCGTCGGGCGAACCCATCACCGCCAGCAGCACCCGGTCGCGCACGGTCGAATCGGCGGGCAGGTCGCGCGCCAGAAAGTAGGCACCCTTGGAGGTGCCGCCGCGCATCATCGTGCAGGCGATGGCGCGCTGCATCTCAGTCCCCCTTCAGCCTGGCCGGGCTGGCGCCACGTCCGCTCATGCCAGCAGCTCCGGTGTCGAGGGAAAGATGCTTTGGTAGCCTTCGGCGTGGGTGCAGCTCTTGTTGCCGCCGTTGCGCCGGCAGTGGTTGCCGCGGCGCAACGCGGTTTGGGTGTAGTACTCCCACAGGTGCTCCTGCCCGGTCATGCACTCGATGGCCGCGCGCTTCTTGTCCCACACTGGCGTGATGTCGAGCAGCACGTCGGGCTTCCAGTTGCACTGCTCGGATTGGTGCGGCTCGAACAGGAACACCGGCGGCGCGCCGATCACGCCCTGCCCTGGATTGTGCCCATGCGCTTGGGCGATGATGCGCGCCTCCTGCGCCATGTGCGTGGCCAGCGGGTGATCGAAATTGTAAGGGTCGGCTGCCGAGTGGGTCAGCACGAACGCGGGATGAATCTTCCTGTACACCTCCACCAAGCGGTAGAGCGCCTCGTCCGTCACGCGCATGGGATAGTCGCCCATGTCGAAGAACTGCAGCTCGGCGACGCCCAGCGCCTGCGCCGCGTTCTCGGCTTCCTTGCGCCGCGCGACCTTTACGCCTTCGGGCGTCATGTCTTTCTGCCGCCACAGCTTCTCCGATTCGCCCCGCTCGCCGAACGAGAGGCACACCACATGCATGTCGATGCCACGCGCGGCGTGCAGGGCGATGGCGCCGCCGGCGCGCCAGACGAAATCGGCCGAATGGGCGCTGACCACGAGTCCGGTCTTGTTCATGCCTGCGTCATCCCCGTGTCGCCTCCACCAGCCTCCGATCGCCTTCGCAGTCTAGCCCAGGAGCATGCGCTCGTGCATGCTCGAAGCGAAAGCGTATGGGTGGTTTGCCAAGGCAGGTAGCCGGCGCGCTTGAACCGCAGTCGCCCGCGCACTAGCCTGAGGCCAATCACCCCAACAGCCCGTTTCCCTTGGAGGAGCGTCATGCAGGACCGGCCAACCAAGCTCAAGGAGTACCAGACCTACATCGACGGCAAGTGGGCGGATGCCGCGTCGGGCAAGAAATTCCAGACCTTCGATCCCTACACGGGCGAGCCCTGGGCCCTGATCCCCGAATGCGACGCCAAGGACGTCGACACGGCCTGCGAGGCGGCCTGGCGCGCGTTCGACAAGGGCCCATGGCCGGCCATGAGCCAGACCGCGCGCGGCAAGCTGCTGCGCAGGATTGCCGGGCTGATCGAGCAGCACGCCGAGCACCTGGCGCAGATCGAGGTGTGCGACAACGGCAAGCTGATCTCGGAGATGGCGGCGCAGACAAAATACCTACCCGAATGGTTCTATTACTACGGCGGCCTCGCCGACAAGATTCACGGCGCAGTCGTGCCGTCCGACCGGGCCGAGCATTTCACCTACACGCTGAAGGAGCCGGTCGGCGTATGCGCGTTCATCACGCCCTGGAACTCGCCGCTGATGCTGGTCGGCTGGAAGCTGGCGCCGGCGCTGGCCGCCGGCTGCACGGTGGTCATCAAGCCGTCCGAGTTCACCTCCGCCTCGCTGCTCGAGTTCATGAAGCTCGTGATCGAGCCGGCCGAGGTGCCGCCGGGCGTGATCAACGTGGTGACGGGCTACGGCGCCGTCACCGGCGAACCGCTGGTTACCCATCCCAGGGTCGCCAAGGTCGCCTTCACCGGCGGCACCGCCACCGGCGCGCGCGTCAACGAGCTCGCCGCCAAGACCTTCAAGAAGGTGTCGCTGGAGCTCGGCGGCAAGTCGCCCAACATCGTGTTCGACGACTGCATCATCGATGACGCGGTGAGCGGGGCCATCTCGGGCATCTTCGCGGCGACAGGCCAGACCTGCATCGCCGGCTCGCGCCTGCTGATCCAGGAGAGCATCCACGACCAGTTCGTCGAGAAGCTGGTCGCCATGGCCAAGACCGCGCGCCTCGGCGACCCGAGCAAGGCCGAGACCCAGGTCGGCCCGGTGACGACGCCGCCGCAGTACCAGAAGATCCTCTCCTACATCGACATCGCCAAGAGCGAGGGCGCCAAGTGCGTGCTCGGTGGCGGCCCGGCGACAGCAGCGGAGGGCGGCGGCAGGTATTTCGTCAAGCCCACCATCTTCACCGGCGTCAACAACCGCATGCGCATCGCCCAGGAGGAGGTGTTCGGCCCGGTCCTCTCCGTCATCAAGTTCAAGGACGAGGAGGAGGCGGTCGCCATCGCCAACGACATCGCCTATGGCCTCGGCGCCGGCATCTGGACGCAGTCGGTGCGGCGCGCCACCTCGGTGTCGAAGCGCATCCGGGCCGGCACGGTGTGGGTCAACACCTACCGCGCGGTAAGCTTCCTGATGCCGTTCGGCGGCTACAAGGCCTCCGGCCTCGGCCGCGAGAACGGCGCCGAGGCGATCGAGGGCTACCTGCAGACCAAGAGCGTGTGGATCAACAACGGCCCCGGCGGCGGCAACCCCTTCATCTTGAAGACGGCGTCGTAGCGGTGTCATCCCGGTGCTTGTCATCCCGGAATTCGCGTCAGCGAATATCCGGGACCCGGGACAGGCGCGCAGGTGTAGCTCTGGGTCCCGCGCTCTCGGGCTCACGCCCTCGGCCGGGATGACAGCGGAGGGCGAGGAACTTGGCCGTGACCTTCAACAGCATCGGCGTGATCGGCGGCGGGGCGTGGGGCACGGCCCTGGCGCAGACCATGCGCCTTGCGGGTCGCGACACGCTGCTGTGGGCGCGCGAGCCGGAGGTGGTGGCCGAGATCAACACCGGCCACGCCAACACGCCGTTCCTGCCGGGCGTGGCGCTGGACGCCGGTCTGAGAGCCACCGCCGAGCTGGGCGAGATTGCGGGGCAGGACGTGGTGCTGATGGTGGCGCCGGCGCAGCACTTGCGCGCCACGGCCGCAGCGCTCGCCACGCACCTGCCCAAAGACAAGCCGGTCGTGATCTGCGCCAAGGGCCTGGAGCAGGCGACCGGCAAGCTGCTGGGCCAGGTGCTCGCCGAGACGCTGCCGCAGGCCACCCAGGCCGTGCTGTCGGGCCCCAGCTTTGCCGCCGACGTCGCCCGCGGCCTGCCGGCCGCCCTCACGCTGGCCACCGCGGAAGAGACGCTCGGCGAAGCGCTCGCCACCGCGCTCGGCTATCGGCATCTGCGCATCTACTGGTCGAGCGACACGATCGGCGTGCAGCTCGGCGGCGCCATCAAGAACGTGCTCGCCATCGCCGCCGGCATCGTCGAGGGCAAGGGGCTCGGCGCCAGCGCACATGCGGCGCTCGTCACGCGCGGCTTTGCCGAGCTGCGCCGGCTCGGCGAGGCGCTGGGCGCCCGGCCCGAGACGCTGATGGGCCTCTCGGGGCTCGGCGACCTGCTGCTGACCTGCGGCAGTCCTCAATCGCGCAACATGAGCCTCGGACGCGCGCTGGGCCAGGGACAGACGCTGCAATCGGTGCTCGGCAGCCGGCGCTCGATCGCGGAAGGCGTGTTCACGGCGGCGGCCGTGGTCAAGGTTGCCGCCGAGAGGGGCATCGACATGCCGATCTGCCGGGCCGTGCACGCCATCGTCGAAGGCAAGGTCACCGTCGACGCCGCCATCGAGGCGCTGCTGTCCCGGCCGCAGCGGGCGGAGGGTTGAATCGAGGGTATGAGGTGAGCCGATGTCACAGCTCGATGTTGCCCGCCGCGGACGTGTCGCGATCCTGACACTGAAGCGGCCCGAGCACGGCAACCGCGTTAGCCAGCAGATGGCCGAGGAGATCGCGGCAGCGTTGGAGCAGGCGCGCCGGGACCGCGAGATCGGCGCTTGCGTCGTCACTGGCGCCGGCGACGTCTTCTGCCTCGGCGGCGATTACCAGGGCGCCGGGCCGACCACCGCCGGCCGCATGGAGTTCGCGCGCGCGTTCATCGACATGAACCACGCCATGTCGCGCCTCGGCAAGCCGCTGCTCGCGGCGGTGAACGGCAACGCGCACGCCGGCGGCTTCAGCATGGTGATTGCCTGCGACTTGGCGATCGTCGCCGATGACGCCACGCTGGGCTTGCCCGAGGCGGCAAACGGCCTGTTCCCGTTCCTGGCGCTCGCCATCGTCAAGGACGCGCTGCCGAAGAAGGTCCTGTTCGACATCGTCTACAACGCGCGGCTGCTGAGCGCGGCGGAGGCCTGCGCGCTGCATCTCGCCAACGCGGCGGTGCCGCGCGCCTCCGTGCTCGACCGGGCCGTGGCGGCCGCCGAGCGCGCGTCCAGCTACAATGCCGACGTCCTGATGCTGGGCCGCGATCTCTATTACGCCATGCGCGGCGTCGGTCCGGCGGAGGCGCTCGATCAATCGCGCTTCGCGCTCGGCGCCGCCCTGGCCGCTGCGGATCAGAGCGGTTGATATCTCCGCGCGGCCGGCCACGGCCCGGTGTCATCCTTGGTGTGAGCATGCAAGCAAGCTTCATGCGCTCGATCCCAGATACAGATAGGGCGGGGGGCAGATGGACAAGCACAGGAGGTCGCTTCAGACGACGACGACCTCTACATCGGCAAACCAATATGCAACCGCCTCAAGTACACAAAGAACCCGAATACGGGAAAGCGCCAGTCGCGGCTCAACCCGGCCGGGGCTTGGATTGTAGAAGAGGCATTGGATTGTAGAAGAGGCACCGGATCCGCGCATCGTTCCGCAGGAGCCTTGGGATGCTGTCGAGGCGCGGCAGGCCGAAGCATCCGCGCTACCTACTGCTCGACGCAATCCTTGAAGGTGGCGACGCGATGTCGATCAATGCCACTCCTGCATCCCGACCTGGCAGTGATCTATCGCACCCGTGTTGAGACACTGGAGATCGCGCTTCATGCCCCAGGGCATGGCCGTGAGGTCATCCGCAGCTTGATAGAGGAGGTCCGGCTCGTTCCGGCCAACGGAGAGCTGATCATGGAACCTAAGGGCCAGCTGGCATCCATCCTGGCGCTCGCCGAGGCCGGCAAGCGACCCTTCGGGCGTGTCAGGACAAGTCACTGCAAATCAAGATGGTTGCGGGCTCGATTTGGACGTAACCATACCGGCCAAAGCGATATGCGATCGCTAGCGCGAAAGCACACGCCGATCGAGTTTCTGATGGTTGGATAGGACTTCTGTCGGGTTCAGCCGGAGACTAGTCTTACTGAGTCATAAGAACTGAGTCACAAGACCGCATCCTACAACGATTGCGACTCCTGTAGCGACGAAGATTCAAACTTCGGCAGCGGGGGGCTTGCACGATGGGTCGGCGCGCGACA
>Ga0247727_10000549_pt1 | contig 91864 bp, 85 predicted proteins | sample WisWelCaveWW1625_FD_202498 | JGI IMG/M metagenome (GOLD analysis project Ga0247727, IMG submission 202498) | Biofilm microbial communities from Wishing Well Cave, Virginia, United States - WW16-25 | ecosystem: Environmental > Aquatic > Deep subsurface > Groundwater > Cave microbial mat | place... | reverse complement strand
CCCGGTTGTGGTCATCAACCCGGAAGTAGAGCGTGTCGTCCGTCACCATCCCGAACATCAGCCCGTCGCAGAACACGCCGGTCTTGCCGAACATACGCCGCATTGTGACGCGGCCGAGCGGAGCGAGTTGCTCGCGCAGGAACTCGGCAAAACTGTCGCTGGCAACCACTCTCCATCCTTGGTCCTGGCCCGGCGTCCAACAAGGTGGGCTAGGCGCAATCGCCCGTCGGCTTCCGGGGCATAGCGGCACGACAAACGGCAGTCCGGCCACAGCAATGGCCAAAAAGATTGGCGGTCCCGGCAGGGCTTGAACCCGCAACCTCCGCGTTCGAAGCGCGGCACTCTATCCAGTTGAGCTACGGAACCGGCCATCGGTGCCAGCCTGGGCCGCCACCCGATCCTGTGATACACCGGCGCGCAACGCAGACCAACAACCTCAAACCCCCGATCCGCCGCGACATGACCGTCGTCACGCGCTTTGCGCCTTCGCCCACGGGCTACCTCCACATCGGCGGGGCCCGCACGGCGCTGTTCAACTGGCTCTACGCGCGCCACACCGGCGGCAAGTTCCTGCTGCGCATCGAGGACACCGATCGCGAGCGGTCCACGCAAGGCGCGATTTCAGCCATCCTCGACGGGCTGAAATGGCTCGAGCTCGACTGGGACGGCGAGCCCATCTACCAGTTTGCGCGCGCCGCGCGCCACCGCGAGGTGGCGGAAGCGCTCCTCGCCGCCGGCAAGGCCTATCGCTGCTATGCGAGCCCGAAGGAGCTGGACGATATGCGCGAGGCGGCCAAGCGCGCGGGCCGCTCCAAGCTCTACGACGGGCGCTGGCGCGTCCGCGATCCCAGCGAGGCCCCGCCCGGCATCAAGCCGGTGATCCGGCTGAAGCTGCCGCCCGAAGGCGAGACCGTGGTCGCGGACCGCGTGCAGGGCCGCGTGGTGTGGCAGAACGCCGACCTCGACGACATGATCATCCTCCGCAGCGACGGCAACCCGGTCTACAACCACGCCGTGGTGGTGGACGATCACGACATGGGCATCACGCATGTGATCCGCGGCGTCGACCACCTGACGAATGCCGCCCGCCAGGTGCAGATCTACACCGCCATGGGCTGGGAGGTGCCCGTGTTCGCGCACATGCCCCTGATCCACGGGCCGGACGGGGCCAAGCTCTCCAAGCGCCACGGCTCGCCCGCGGTCGAGTCCTACCGCGCCATGGGCTACCTGCCGGCGGGACTGAGGAACTATCTGTCCCGCCTCGGTTGGAGCCACGGCGACGACGAGATCTTCACCACCGAGCAGGCAATCGCCTGGTTCGACATCGACGACATCAACAAGTCGCCGGGCCGGCTCGACTTCGCCAAGCTCGCCGACGTCAACAGCCACTATATCAAGCAGGCCGACGTGGCCGAGCTGATCCGCCGCATCAGGGCGTTCCTGCCCGAGGCCGAGGGTGGACCCTCCCTCATGGCCCGCATCGAGCAGATCAGCTGGGACCGGTTCGCCGCGGCGCTGCCCTCGCTGCAGGAGCGGGCCAAGACCCTGAAGGAGCTGGTCGACGGCGCCGGCTACCTGCTGGCCGCGCGCCCCCTCGCGCTCGACGACAAGGCCGCCAAACTGCTCGATGCGGAGGCCCGCGCCGTGCTGGCCGGGCTCGTGCAAATCTTCGTGACTGCAAGCGACTGGCAGGCGCCCACCCTCGATGCCCTGGTGCGCAATTTCGCCGAAGGGACCGGCCAGAAGCTCGGCAAAGTTGCCCAGCCACTCCGCGCCGCGCTCACCGGCAAGACCGTCTCGCCCCCCATTTTCGACGTGATGGCCGTGCTAGGCCGCGAAGAGGCCCTGGCCCGCCTCCAGGACCAGGCCCGCTAGGCCTGCCAGCCATGCGCCCGGGCAAATGAATTACGCCGTCCGTCGCATAGCTTACCGCACTGCAAAACGGTATACTATAAGAGTGCTGAGTCCAGGCGAGGTGGACCACCCCGGGGTGCGTCCGGCGCCTGTGCCCGCGGTGCTGATCGAAGGACGAGTCCCATGAACGCACAGGATGTTGCGACTGCGAAGTCGGATGCCAACAAAACCGCAACGCTGACGCTCGGCAGCAACCAGCAGACCGCCATGCCGGTGCGCTCGGGCACGATCGGCCCCGACGTCATCGACGTGGGCCGCCTCTACCGCGACACCGGCTGCTTCACCTACGACCCGGGCTTCACCTCGACGGCCAACTGCTCCTCCAAGATCACCTACATCGACGGCGACCAGGGCGTCCTGCTGTACCGCGGCTATCCCATCGAGCAGCTGGCGCAGAAATCCAACTTCCTCGAGGTCTGCTACGTCCTGCTCTACGGCGAGCTGCCCACCAAGAGCCAATACGACAGCTTCCGCAACATCGTCACGCGCCACACCATGGTGCATGAGCAGATGACGCGGTTCTTCACGGGCTTCCGCCGCGATGCGCATCCGATGGCGATCATGTGCGGCTCGGTCGGCGCATTGAGCGCGTTCTATCACGACTCCACCGACATCAACGATCCCCAGCAGCGCATCATCGCCAGCCACCGCCTGATCGCGAAGATGCCGACGCTGGCGGCCATGGCCTACAAGTATTCGATCGGCCAGCCCTTCATCTATCCGCGCAACGATCTCGATTTCACGACCAATTTCCTGCAGATGTGCTTTGCGGTGCCCTGCGAGCCCTACGTGGTGAACCCGATCGTCTCCCGCGCGCTCGACCGCATCCTGATCCTGCACGCCGATCACGAGCAGAACGCATCGACCTCCACCGTGCGCCTGGCCGGCTCGTCGGGCGCCAATCCGTTCGCCTGCATCGCCGCCGGCATCGCCTGCCTGTGGGGTCCCGCGCACGGCGGCGCCAACGAGGCCGCGCTCAAGATGCTGGAGGAGATCGGCACCGTCGACCGCGTGCCCGAGTACGTCAAGAAGGCCAAGGACAAGAACTCGGAATTCCGCCTGATGGGCTTTGGCCACCGCGTCTACAAGAACTATGATCCGCGCGCCAAGGTGATGGCGCAGACCTGCCACGAGGTGCTGGATTCGCTCGGCGTCAAGGACCAGAACATCCTGAAGGTCGCCATGGAGCTCGAGCGCATCGCCCTGCAGGACGACTACTTCATCGAAAAGAAGCTCTACCCCAACATCGACTTCTATTCGGGCATCACGCTCCGAGCGATGGGCTTCCCGCTGTCGATGTTCACCGTCCTGTTCGCGGTCGCGCGCACGGTCGGCTGGGTGGCGCAGTGGAAAGAGATGATCGAGGACCCCGAGCAGAAGATCGGCCGCCCGCGCCAGCTCTATATCGGCCCCACCGAGCGGCCCTTCGTGCCGGGGGAGCGGCGCGGCTGATCGGCGCCCGCCCTTGTCATTCCCGCGTGCGCTGCGCGCGGGAATGACAATCTCAACCGTCGTCCTGCAACAGCTCGGCACGCGGCCAGCCGCGGCCCTTCTCGGCGTAGTGCAGCACGATGTCGGCGGCCGCCTCGCTCGGCGTGCCTTTCGGCATGCGCAGGCGGCCGGGGATCCTGGCCAGCGCCGCCAGCTGGCGGGCGCGCGCCGGGCTGTCGTCCAGGATCGGCGCCAGCGCGCTCGCCAGGTTGACGGGCGTGCAATACTCCTGGATCAGCTCGGGAAACGCCCGCTCCCCCAGCACCAGGTTGGGGAGCGCGGCGGAGGACGCCGTGATCATGGGGCGGAACACCGCGGCGGCGAGGGCGTCGATCTTGTAGGCCACCACCATCGGCGTGCCGGTGAGCGCCAGCTCGAGCGTCACCGTGCCGGACGCGGCCAATGCCGCCCGCGCCAGCTTGAAGGCACGGAACTTGTCCTCCTCGCCGCTGACGAGATGCGGCTGTTTCGGCCACGCCGGCAGCTGCGCCTCGATCAGGCCCCGCACCGACTCGACCACGGGGATCACGACCTCGAACTTGCGGCCCCGCTCGATCAGCCGGCTCAGCGCTTGGCCGAACGGCCCCATCAGGCGGCGCACCTCCGAGACGCGACTGCCCGGCAGCACCACCAGGAGTGCGGTGTCGGGGGGAAGCGCCAGGCGCTGGGCCAGCGGCGCCGTATCGAGCGCCGCGATCCACGGCAGCCGCTCGATCAGGGGATGGCCGACATAGCTGCAGGGCGGGCCCCCCAGCCGCTGGTGTGCGTCCGGCTCGAACGGCAGCAGCGCCAGCACGTGGTCCACATAGGCGCGCATCTTCTTGGCGCGGCCCGGCCGCCAGGCCCACACGGTCGGCGATACGTAGTCGATGATGGGGACCTCGGGCAGCCGCCGGCGCACGCGCTTGGCGATCGGATGGGTGAACTCGGGGCTGTCGATGATGATGAGGGCGTCGGGATCGGCGACCACCGCCGCCGCGGCCGTGCTCTGGACGCGCCGCAGCAGCTTGGGCAGCCGGCCGAGGATGGCGGCCAGCCCCATCACGGCCACATCGTCCAGGGGAAACTGCGAGACGAGGCCGCGCGCCGCCATCTCCGGGCCGCCCACGCCGACATAGCGGATGCGGCCGCGGCGGCGCTCGTTCAGGGCCGCGATCAGCTTGGCGCCGAGCGCGTCGCCCGAGTGCTCGCCGGCGACCACGAACAGGCGCAGATCCTGCCCCTCGGCGGAGAACACCCGTTGCTTGACGGGCTGGTCGGCGGCCGGGCCTTGCTGGATATCGGTCATCGTCGTCTCACGCCCGCTCCTCGCACACGACCAGGAATATGCCAAGCCCGTCCGCCAGCCGCGCCGCGCCCTCGTAGGCGGCGAGCGCGCCAGCTTGGCCGGTCGCGGCGACGCCGGCAAGCTGCTCTGCCGCGGCCCGGCGCAGCAGGGCCTCCACCCCGCCCGCATCCGGACCGGCGTCCGCGCGCACGACGAGCACGCCCCGGCGCTTGCCGCGCAGGCCCCATTGCCGCAGCGCCTGCACCCGGTCCAGCAGGGCCGCGAGCCCTTCGCCGGCCGCGATCGCCAGCACGTGCGCGCGCACCACCACGGCGCCGGCGCCCGTCACGAACGGCGCGAGACCGGCGACCGTCGTCAGGCCCCGCTCGATGTCGCGGGCATCGCGCGGGCTCGGGCGCCGCCGGCCGATGAGACGCCCCGCGCGGGCACCCGACCCGCCGCGCCCAACGGCCCCGGCCGGCCGGACATCGGCTGTCAGGCCGTGCACGGCACAGCCCTCGGCGTCGGCGCGCAGCAGCGCCTCGGCCTTGTCCAGGATCAGCACCGCACCCGCCTCCACCACCACCGCCGACAGATACGCCGCCACGGCGTGCTCGATGGTGCGCGGCCCGATCGCCGGCATGTCGACGCGCAGCTCCTGGCCGGGCTTGGGGCCCTTGGCGAGCACCCCGCTGCGCGCGCCCGCGGCGCCGCGTCCCGCGAGGCCGGCGACCCGCTGCAGCATGGCATCGGTGCCTTCCGCGCCCTCGATGGCGAGCACCCTGCCGCCGGCCACCACCACCGCCTGGCCCGCGTCGACGGCCGCCAGCGCGTGCCGCACCGCAAACCCGAGCGCGGCGTCGGCCTGGTCGCGCGGCGACAGGGCGACGGTGCCGATGCGCCCGCCCGGCGCCAGCAGGTCGGGCGCCACCTCGTGGGCGCCGCGCACGCGCAGGCCCTTCCCCTCGAAGAAGCGCACGACCACCTTCAGGACCGAGTCGTCGCCGCCGGCCAGCAGGCGCAGGACCTGCGGCAGGCTCGTGAAGAAGCCGGCGTCGGGACGGATCTTCCACAGATCGGGGCGCGTCACCGCCCCGGCGATGACGAGCTCGGTGCGGCCTTCGCCGCGCAACGTCTCCACGATGTGGCCGACCTTGCCCAACGTCACCCAGGTATGCGGGAAGCGGGCAATCGCCGGGTCCGCGGCGCCCTCGATGCCGACGATGTGCACGCTTTCGCCGCGCGCCGTCACGCTCTCGGCGATCACCAGCGGCAGCCGTCCGCCGCCCGCGAGAATGCCGATGCCGGTCATGGTCGTGCCGGAGTGTGCGCGGCGCGTGCGCGGCCGGCTGCCGCCGTCACGGCTCGGCGTGCGGCACGCACAGCGAGCGCTTTCCGCCGGCGCGGATGAAGGCCAGGATCTCCTTCACGATCGGATTTCCCGCAAACTCCTTCTCCACGTCCTCCATGCGCTCCTGCAGCGTGCCTTCGTCGGCAAACAGCGCCCGATAGGCGCGGCGCAGGCTGTGAATGTCCTCGCGCGCGAACCCGCGCCGCTGCAGGCCGATGATGTTGAGGCCGGACAGGTGCGCCCGGTTGCCGACCGCCATGCCGTACGGGATGAGGTCGTTCTCGAGGCCCGACATGCCGCCGAGGAACGAGTGCGCGCCGATGCGCGCGAATTGGATCACGCCCGCGCCGCCGCCCAGAATGGCGAAATCCCCCACCGTGACGTGGCCGGCGATCATGACGCCGTTGGAGAAGATGACGCTGTTGCCGACCACGCAGTCATGCCCGACGTGCGAGTTGGCGAGGAAGGCGCAGCCGTCGCCGACGACCGTCTGCATGCCGCCGCCCTCGGTGCCGGGGTTCATTGTCACCCCTTCGCGGATCAGGCAATCGCTGCCGACGGCGAGCGTCGAGGGCTCGCCCTTGTATTTCAGGTCCTGGGGCTGGTGGCCGATGGACGCGAACGGGAAGAGTTTGGTCCGGGCGCCGATCGTGGTGCGGCCGGCGACGACGACGTGGCTCAGCAGCTCGACGCCATCACCCAGCGTCGCCTCGCTGCCGACCATGCAAAAAGGACCGATGCGGACATCCTCGCCGAGCCGGGCGCCGGCCTCGACGACGGCGGTCGCATGCACATTGCCCTTTGGCATCGTCACCCTTTTTTCATGGCCTCTTCCGGGTCCAGGATCAGCGCGCTGACCTCTGCCTCGGCGACGATCTGACCGTTCACCCTGGCCTCGCCGTAGAAGCGCCAGGCCTTGCCGCGGCTGCGAATCTTCCTGACATGATAGTGCAGCAGATCGCCCGGCAGCACCGGCTTTCGGAACTTGGCGCGGTCGATCCCCATGAAATACACTAGCTGCGGCTTGTAGGAGGTGTCGTAATTGCTCACGCATAGCGCGCCTGCCGTCTGCGCCAGCCCTTCGACGATCAGCACCCCCGGCATGATGGGAAAGCCCGGGAAATGCCCCTGGAAGAAGGGCTCGTTGATGCTGACGGCCTTGATGCCGACGGCGCTCTCGTCGCGATCCATGTCGATGATGCGGTCGACCATCAGGAAGGGATAGCGGTGCGGCAGCAGCTTCATCACCCGCAAGATGTCCGCGCTGCCAAGCTCCTTCTTGGCGGTATCAGTTTTGTCCATGTGCTTGCCCGCTCCCAACTCGCTCAACACCCATTAGACCCGCGCCGCCATCTCGGTCAGTCCGCCGGATCGCCCTTCCGCTTCGCCATCCGCTTGAGCATGGCGATCTGGCGGGCCCACTCCGTGAGCGGGACTGCCGGCGTGCCGCCCAGACGCGCGCCCGGAGAAACGTCGTCCTTCACGTGCGAGCCGCCTGCGATCTGTGCGCCCGTTCCGATCTTGATGTGTCCTACGGCGCCCGACTGCCCGCCCATGATCACGAAGTCGCCCAGCTCCACGGAGCCGGAAATGCCCGTCTGGCCGACGATCACGCAATGCCGGCCAAGGATGACGTTGTGCCCGATTTGGACGAGATTATCAATTTTCGTCCCCTCGCCGATGATCGTATCCTTAAGCGCGCCCCGATCGACGCAGCTGTTGGCCCCGATCTCCACGTCGTCCTGGATGATGACCCGGCCGATTTGCGGCACCTTCAGATGGCCGCCGGCGCCAAGGGCGAAGCCGAAGCCGTCCTGGCCGATCCGCACGCCTGCATGCAGGATGACCCGGTCGCCGACGAGCGCGTGTGTGAGGGAGGCGCCGGGCCCGACATAGCAGCCCCGGCCGATGGTTACCCGATAGCCGACGACTGCCCCCGCGGCGATGGTCGTGCCGCGCCCGATCTGCGCCTCGCGCCCCACGACGGCGCCGGGCTCGATGCGCACGTCCTCCTCGAGCCTGGCTGTGGGATGGACCGGCGGCTCGTCGTTGCGCGCCTGCGCGGTCTTGGTGAACATGGCCTCGGGATAGAAGTGCTGGAGGGCAAGCGCAAAGCCGCGATAGGGTGCGGCCATCACGGCTGCGGCTGTCGGCTCGGGGACGCGCGCGGCAAAGGCGGGAGCGACCAGGCAAGCCGACGCCCGCGTCGCACCCAGCTGATCCAGGTACTTCCGGTTCTCGAAGAACGAGATGTCGCCTGGACCCGCTTCGGACAGCGGCTTCACGTCGCCGATCGAGGCCCCGGCATCCGCGTCCGGCCCGAGTTGCGCCCCCACCTTCTGCGCCAGGGCGTCGAGGCGAATGGGCGCTGCTCTCTCGAAGAACCCGGGATGCTCCATCCAGCCACCTGCGAAAAGACCGCCGCGGCGGTCTGCCATCGGCGGCCGGTAGCTTAGAGCAGGATCGCTTCGGATTGAAGCATGCCAGGCGATCCTGCTCTAGAACCTCGTAGAGGCACCGAAGCGGATCAGCTGCTCGTCGTCGTACAGCTCTTTCTTGAGCGCCTTGGCGACATCGAGGCGCAACGGACCGAGCGGCGAATTCCAAATGATGCTCATACCCGCGGAGGCGCGGATCGAGCTGCTGTCCGCAAGGCAAATACCATTGAATATATTGCCCGTGACACATTCCGTATTCAGCTTCTTGGCGCCAACGCCGGCGCCGAACAGCGAGCCCGCATCGACGAACGCGGCCGCGCTCATACCCAAGTCGTCGGGAACGAACGGTATCGGGAAACGCACTTCGCCGGTAACCGACCAGAACGTATCGCCGCCCAATGCGTCTCTGGTCAGCAGGTCGCGCGGGCCGAAGCCGCCTCTGTTGAAGCCGCGGATGGTCTCGCCGCCCTTGTAGAACAGATCGACCAGCCGAACATCCTGGTCCCCCCACGGCGCGATATGGCCAGCCAGCGCGCGTCCGACCAGCGTGATCTTCTCGGTGATGGGATAGTAGTAGCGGCCTTCGGCCGTGAGGCGCCAGTATTGCACATCGCCGCCGAGCCCCGCGAACTCCGAGGCGCCCTGCAGGTAATAGCCGCTGGTCGGGTTCTTGGGATGGTTGCGGCCATCGTAGCCGATGTTGGTCCCCCACGACGACGTGATGGTTTCGCCCGCCGCCTCCTTGATCGCGCGCGAAGCCAATATGCTCACGTCGTAGATCTCGCTCATCGAGAGCGTGTAGCTGTTGGTCAGCCACAGGTTCTCCGCAATCGGGAAACCCAGCCGCACCGCACCGCCGGTGGTCTTGGTGCGGAACGCCGACGACGCCGACATGTTCACGTCCTTGTGGAACAGGTCGAACCCGGCGGCGAGGTTGCGGTCGAGGAAGCGCGGCTCGGTGAAGCTGAGATCGATCTGCATGCGATCGACCGAGCCGGCCAGTCGCAGCCGCAGGAACTGGCCGCGGCCCAGCAGATTGCGCTCGGTGATGGAGACGTCGCCGATCACGCCTTCGCTGGTGGAGTAGCCCGCGCCGAACGAAAGCTCGCCCGTCGACTGCTCGACCAACTCGACATCGAGGACCACGCGGTCCGGCGCCGAGCCCGGCCGGCGCTTGACCTCCACGTTCTTGAAGTAGCCGATGTTCTGCAGTCGCTTCTTGGCCTTGTCGATCATCAGCGGGTTGTAGGCGTCGCCCTCGGCCAGGCGGAACTCGCGACGGATGACGTAGTCGCGCGTGCGCAGGTTGCCGATGATGTTGATGCGCTCGATATAGACTCGCGGACCCTCGTCGATGACGTACGTCACGGCGATCGCGCGCGTGCCAGGCTCGCGCTGCGCCCGCGGACGCACCCGCGCGAAGGCGAAGCCCTGCTCGGAGACGACGAGCGTCAGGCGCTCCATCGTCTTGTCCATCTGGGACTGGTTGAAAATGCTGCCCGATACGGTCAGCAGCTCCTTGCGCAGCGCCCTGGTGTCGATGTTCGCCAGCGCCGATTCGATCTCGATCGCGCCGAACTGGAACAGCTCGCCCTCGTCGAGCACGAAGGTGATGAAGAAGCCCGAGCCGTCGCGATCGAGCTCGGCGCCGGCGGAGACGACCCGCGCGTCGGCATAGCCGTTCTTCAGGTAGTACTGCCGCAGCAGCTCACGATCGAGCGAGAGCCGATCGGGATCGTAGATGTTGGTGCCCTTGATGAAATCGAACAGGCCCGACTGCGTGGTGGTGATGATGTCGCGCAGCTGGCTGTCGGAAAAGGCGCGGTTGCCGATGAAATTGATGGCCTTGACCTTGGTCGCGCCCCCCTCGTTGATCTCGAACACGAGGTTCACGCGGTTGGAGTCGAGCTCGATGATCTTGGGCTCGACGGAGGCTGCAAAGCGCCCCTGCCGGCGATAGACGTCGAGGATGCGCTGCACGTCGGCTTGCACACGGGCGCGGGTGAAGACCGAGCGCGGCTTGAGTTGCACCTCGTTCTTGAGGGTGTCCTTGTCGACCTCGCTGTTGCCCTCGAATGCCACCTGGTTGATGACGGGGTTCTCGTTCACGGTCACCAGCACCCCGTTCGCCGTGCGGTCGATGCGAACGTCGGAGAACAAGCCGGTGGCGAACAGCGATTTGATGGATTGGTCGACCTTGGAGGCGTCGTAGGCGTCGCCGATGTTGAATTTCAGGTAGGAGCGGACCGTCTCGGGCTCCACGCGGCGATTGCCCGCGACGCGGATGTCGCGGATCACGCCGCTCTGCGCCTGCGTCGGCGCAGACAAGAGCACCGGCTCGACAGCGGCCACCACGCACAGCGCGACCACCAGAGCCAGGATGTGACGCCAGTCCCCCGACTTGCGCATCCCGATTTGAGGCATTCTTCCCGTCTGCCTTTCACTCGCCGATCCCTCGATGCACCCTACCCGTCGGCGTCGGATGGGCACTAAGCAATCGATGCATTCCGCCTGCCGGCATCCAGCCGGAACAAACAACAAGCCCCTCTCCCCGGGGCTTGCCAGCCGGAGCGCTCGACGCTTGCCGGCACATTGTTTAACGGTTCAGTAATCGCCACGGAAGTGGCAATATTACGCCACGATCGGCCGAATCCGAGGGGCCTCCGGAGGCTGCCGCAATTTAGCCGATTCCCGTCAGCCAGCGCCGCACGATGCCCAGATCGTTCCACGTTGCGAACATCATCAGCATGAGCACGACGGCGAGCCCGATGCGGAAGCCGATCTCCTGCGTGCGCTCGCTCAGCGGCTTACGACGCACCGCTTCGATCAGGTAGAACAAAAGGTGGCCGCCATCCAGCAGCGGGATGGGGAAAAGATTGATAAGGCCGATGCTTACCGACAGCACCGCGGTGAGGCTGAGCAGCGGCAGGAAGCCGATGCTCGCCACCTGGCCGGAAACCTCGGCAATGCGGATCGGCCCGCCCAGCTGGTCAGCGGCCTCCCGGCCCATGATGACATCGCTCAGGTAGGACAGCGTGCGGCTGATGATGAAATAGGTCTCGCGCACGCCGAGCACGATCGACTCGAGGGGTCCAAAGCGCTTGTACTCCCACTCCTGCGGCGTCGCGTTGCGCTTGATCCCGATCATGCCGACCCTCAGCTTGTTGCCGAAGCGGTCGGAGACCTCGCGGCGGGCGGGCGTCACCTTCAAGGTCTCGATGCGCCCCGCCCGCGCGACCTCGATCGTCAGCTCGCGATCGGGGCTGGCGCTGACGATGCGCTGCATTTCGTCGAACGCCTCGATCTGCCTGCCGTCGATGCTGAGGATCACATCTCCGGTCTTGAAGCCGGCAGCGATCGCGACCCCATCCGGCACCAGCTCGTCGACACGCGGAGCCGTGACGTGCTTGCCCACGAACATGAACGTCAGCGCGAAAATCACAATTGCCAGCAGGAAATTGGCGATCGGACCCGCCGCGACGATCGCGGCCCGGGCCGCCAGCGACTTGGTTTGGAAGGCGCCGGCCCGCTCCTCCGCCGACAACTGCTGCAGCGCGCTCTTGGAGGGAGCGCTGGCGCTGTTCTCGTCATCGAGAAACTTGACATAGCCGCCGAGCGGGATCCAGGCGAAGCGCCAGCGGGTGCCGTAGCGGTCGTCGAAGCCGTAGATTTCCCGGCCGAAGCCGATGGAAAAGGCCTTGACCTTCACCCCGCACCAGCGCGCGACCAGGAAATGGCCGAGCTCATGGAAAAAGACGACGACGGTCAGGACAAACAGGAACGGCAGCAGGACGGCCAACACGCTCCATGCATTGCCCAGGCCCTGGTCGAAAATGCCCATCCGAATCAGCCTCCCACACCATCCTCAGTAGCACTGCCGCGGTTGCCCGCTCCAGCGCATGTTCAAACCGGCGGACATAACACCCGTGCCTCGACGCTGCGAACCCGCCAGCGCCCGGATCGTGCGAATTCGACACACCATGCGGGCCCAATCTCAGTGAGCGCCACTCGCGCCGGGTTTCCCCAGCAAGTTCAGCGCCAACCGCCGCGCCGCCGCATCCGTCGCCAGCACGGCCGCCAGATCGGCAGCCTCGCCCATCAGGCCCCGACCATCGGCGAGCTCCAGCGTCTCGGCCACAAGTTGGGCGATTTGAAGGAACCCCAGCCGCCCGTCCAGGAAGGCCGCCACGGCCACCTCGTTGGCGGCATTGAGCACGGCCGGCGCCATGCCGCCGTGCTGCAGGGCCTGCCGGGCCAGGCCCAGGGCGCGGAAGCGCTCCTCATCGGGGCGCTCGAAGGTGAGCGAGCCCAGCTCGACCAGATCGATGCGCTTGGTCGGCGTCGCCATGCGCGCCGGCCAGGTGAGGCTGAGCGCAATCGGCGTGCGCATATCGGGGCTCGCCAGCTGCGCCAGCATGGAGCCGTCACGAAAGGCCACCAGCGCGTGCACGATCGACTGCGGGTGCACCACGATCTCGATCTGGTCCGCCTCGACTGGGAACAGGTGGTAGGCCTCGATCAGCTCGAGCCCCTTGTTCATCAAGGTCGCCGAGTCGATGGTGATCTTGCGGCCCATCGACCAGTTGGGATGGCAGAGCGCCTGTTGCGGCGTGGCGCGCGCCAGCTCCTCCAGGCTCCAGGTTCGGAACGGGCCGCCCGAGGCGGTGAGCACGATGCGCTCGATGGCCGCAGGGTCGGCGCCGGCGAGCGCCTGGAAGGCACCGGAGTGCTCCGAGTCGACCGGCACCAGCTCGGCCCCCGCCCCGCGCACCGCCTCCAGGAAGATCTCGCCCGCGCAGACCAGGCATTCCTTGTTGGCGAGCGCCACGCGGCGGCCCTGCGACACGGCGGCCATGGTCGGGCGCAAGCCGGCGGCGCCGCTGATGCACGCCACCACGCAATCGGCCGGCCGCAACGCCGCCTCCACGAGCGCGGCAGCCCCGGCGGCCGCCTCGATGCCCGTGCCCGCGAGACGCTGCTCGAGCGCGCCGTAGCGGCTCTCGTCGGCGACCACCGCGATCTCGGCGCCGTGGCGCACGGCAAGCTCGGCCAGCGCCTCCACGTTGCTGCGGGCAGTGAGCGCCACCACCTCGAACATATGCGGGTTGCGGCCGATCAGGTCGAGGGTGCTGGTGCCGACCGAGCCGGTGGCGCCGAGCACCGTGACGCGCTTGCGCACAGCCGCCGCCGGCCGGCGCGCGGGCGCCACGGGGATTTCCGGGGTCAAACTTGCGCGCATCGGCGCCACAGCATCGCTTTCCTGTCAAAACCCCAGCAGCAGCGCATGAGCCGGCGCGTGCACGTTGACGACAAAGCCCATCAGACCGGCGGCGGAGGCGGCGGCCACCAGGCCGTCGAACCGATCCATCACGCCCCCGTGGCCCGGTATGAGGGCACTCGCATCCTTGGCCCCGAACCGACGCTTGATCGCCGACTCGAACAGGTCACCCGCCTGCGCCACGAAGGATAGCATAGCACCGACCCCGGCAAGCCGGAGCGGCGAGGCGCCCGGTACCGCGAGCCAAAACAGCGCACCGATGACCGCGCTCGCCGCCAGCGCGCCGACGAAGCCGGCCCACGTCTTGTTGGGCGACACCCGCGCCCACAGCTTAGGCCCGCCCAGCAATCGCCCGGCGAGGAAGCCCGCGGTATCGGACGCGATCACGGTCACGATCAGGAAGACGACCGCGAGCAGGCCCAGTGCGACGTCGGAGCGCAGCCAGATGAGGGCGACCGCCGGCAGGCCGGCATAGAAGACGCCGAATGCCGAGAGCAGGCTGTTGCGCCCCAGGCTGAGCAGCATCGCCAGGATGGCGCCGATCGGCAACGCGAGCAGCCCCAGCCCCACGTAGCCCAAGGCCGCCAGCACGGCGGCGAGACCCGTCGCCGCCATGTGCACTGCGATCACCACATTGCCGTCGCGGCCATGCACCAAGTGACCCCACTCCCAGCTGAGCAGCATCGTCACCACCACCACCAGGACCGCGAATGGCACCGCGCCCGTGAATGTGCAGAGCGCCGCCAGCGCGCCCATCGCCAGACCGGAGGCGAGACGGGGCGCGAAATCGCTGCCGAGGCGCGAGCGCACATCCAGCGGCGCGTCGGTTGCGCGCCCGGCCTCGTCGTGTTCGCTCATCCGCTCGGGCCTCTGCCTCTTGTTAGCCGGTGGACCGAGCCACCACGCCGCCGAACCGGCGGTTGCGCCTGCGGAACTCGTCGATCGCCTGCTCCAGCAGCTCGCGGCCGAAGTCGGGCCAGTAGGCCTCCAGAAACACGAACTCGGCGTAGGCCGCCTGCCAGAGCAGGAAATTCGACAGCCGCAGCTCGCCGCTGGTGCGGATCAGCAGATCGGGGTCGGGTACGCCATGGGTATCGAGCGCCGCCGAGATCGCCGCGGGCGTGATCTCCTCCGGCTTGATCGTTCCCGCCGCCGCCTGCTCCGCCAGCCGCCGCGCGGCCTTGGCGATCTCGGCGCGCGAGCCGTAGTTGAAGGCGATCACGAGATTGAGGGCCGTATTGTCGCAAGTCAGGTCGACCGCATCGTCGATCAGCTGGAGCAGCTCCGGGTCGACCCGGTCGCGCTCGCCGATCACGCTGATGCGCACGCCGTTCTGGTGCAGCTCGGCCAGGTCGCGGCGGATGAAGCGGCGCATCAGCCCGAACAGATCATCGATCTCGCTGGCGGGCCGCGACCAGTTCTCGGAGGAGAAGCTGAAGATGGTGAGATACTGCAGGCCGAGCTCGATCGCCGCGCGCACCGTGCGCCGCACCGCCTCGACGCCCATGCTGTGCCCGGCCGAGCGCGGCAGCCCGCGCTGCTCCGCCCAGCGGCCGTTGCCGTCCATGATGATGGCGACGTGGCGCGGGGTCGCCGCGCCATTGCCCCATGCAGTCGATTGGTTGTGCTCGATCATAAACCAGGTATCGCGCGGCAGATCGCAAACGACCGCCACCCTGCCGGGGCGCGGCGCCAAAGGAAGACGGTCGATTGCAACCCTGCCGCTGTCATACCTGCTTGATCTCGGTTTCCTTGCCGGCCAGCGTCTGGTCGACCTCCTTGATCAGCTTGTCGGTCAGCTCCTGCACCTTGGCCGAATTCTTGTGGTGGTCGTCCTGGCTCATGTGCCCGTCCTTGTCGAGCTTCTTGAGCAGGTCCATGCCGTCGCGCCGCACGTTGCGCACGGCAACGCGCGCGTGCTCGGCATACTTGTGCGCGAGCTTGACGAGCTCCTGCCTGCGCTCGGCGTTCAGCGCCGGGATCGGCAGCCGGATCAGCGCCCCGTCGACGATGGGATTGACACCCAGGTTGGCCTCGCGGATGGCCCTCTCGACTGCACTCACCTGGCTCTTGTCCCACACCTGCACGGAGATGGTGCGCGCGTCGGGCGTGGAGACGGTCGCCACCTGATTGATCGGCAGGCGCTGACCATAGACGTTGACCACCACCGGATCGAGCAGGTGGGCACTGGCGCGTCCCGTACGTAGGCCCGCGAACTCCTTCTTCAGTCCATCGATGGCGCCGCGCATGCGGCGGTCCAATTCATTGAGATCGAATTTGCCGGCAGCCATTGTCGCAATCCTTCAGCCTCCGAGCGCCGCGAACGCCCTCCCGTCCATGTGCGTATCCATGTCCGGCCTCACTGAACTGCGCGACGCGCGCCGCCACTCGCGCTGCTAGCCCGAGATCACCGTGGCCAGCGCCTCGCCGCGCAGGACCTTCAGGAGATTGCCGGGTTCCTCGATCGAGAACACAATTACCGGAAGATTGTTGTCACGGGCAAGCGCAATGGCGGCCCCATCCATGACTTTGAGGTTGCGCGCCAGCACTTCGCCGTAGGTCAGGCGGTCATAGCGCGTGGCGCTCTGGTCGATCTTGGGGTCGGCGGAATAGACGCCATCGACCTGCGTCGCCTTGGCGAGCACGTCGCAATTCATCTCGATCGCCCGCAGCGCGGCCGTCGTATCCGTGGTGAAGAACGGGTTGCCGGTGCCGGCCGCGAAGATCACCGCGCGGCCATTGTCCAAGTGGTGCAGCGCCTTGGAGCGAACGAAGGCTTCGCAGATGGTCGGCATCGGGATGGCCGAGAGAACGCGCGCCGGCACGTCCAGTTGCTCGAGGGCATTGTGCAGCGCCAGCGAGTTCATGACCGTCGCCAGCATGCCCATGTAGTCGGCGGTGGCCCGGTCCATGCCCTTGGCGGCGCCGGCCAGCCCGCGAAAGATGTTGCCGCCGCCGACCACGACCGCGATCTGCGCGCCCGCCGCCATGCCCTCCTTGATCTCGGCCGACAGGCGCTGCACCACCGGCACGTCGATGCCGTAGGCGCCCTTGCCCATCAGGGCTTCGCCGGAGAGCTTCAGGAGCAGGCGCCGATAGCGCAGGGCCGATGAGCCACTCATCATTGCAGCCTTATCGTGGCGCATCCAATGTGCAAGACTTAAACAGACTGCCGGCCGGGATGCAAACCCGTGGCCCGGCAACCGTGCCGACTCCGCGAGCTTAGTCTGATTCGGCGCCTCTATTCGATGCCGGGATTCGATGCGGGGCACGCCTCAGCGCTTGGCCATCGCCGCCACTTCGGCCGCGAAGTCGCCGTCCTTCTTGTCGACACCTTCGCCCAGCGCATAGCGGGCGAACTTGGTGATCTTGATGGCTGCGCCGGCCGTCTTCTCGGCGCCCTTCAAGACCTGCTCGACGGTCGCCTTGCCGTCCCCGCCCGCGCCCAGGAACGTCTGCTGCAGCAGCACCACCTGCTGGAAGAACTCCTTGCGCAGCCGGCCCTCCACCATCTTGGCGGCGATCTCCGCGGACTTGCCGGAGGCTTTCGCCTGCTCGGTATAGACCGCCCGCTCGCGCTCGATCAGCGCCGGGTCGAGCTCGTCGGCCGTGACCGCAGCCGGATTGGCCGCGGCGATATGCATGGCCAGCTGGCGGCCGAAGTCCGCCAGGGCAGCCTTGTCGCCCTCGCTTTCGAGCGCTACCAGCACGCCGATCTTGCCGAGGCCGTCGGCCACCTTGTTGTGCACGTAGTCGGCCACGCGCCCGTCGCCGACCGACATGGCGACGGTGCGGCGCACCGACATGTTCTCGCCGATGGTGGCGACCATCTCCTTGACGTAGTCGCCGATCGTCACCGACTTGCCCGGATAGGGCATGGCAAGCAGCGTGGCGAGGTCGCCCTTGGCCTGCGGCGCCTGCCCGGCGATCTTGCGCACCAAGTCCTGGAACTGCGCGTTGCGGGCAACGAAATCGGTCTCGGAGTTGACCTCCACCATCGCCCCCGCCTTGTCCTTGGCGGTAACCCCGATCAGGCCCTCGGCGGCGACGCGGCCGGCCTTGTTGGCGGCCTTCGACAACCCCTTCTTGCGCAGCCAGTCGACGGCATGCTCGACGTCGCCCTTGCTTTCGGTGAGCGCCGTCTTGCAGTCCATCATGCCGGCGCCGGTCTTGTCGCGCAGCTCCTTCACCAGGCTGGCGGAAATGGTGGTCATTGCTTGGTCCTCACGTACGTTCGTTGGGTGCGGCGGTGAGATGGTGAGTGGTGAGTGACCAGCCGCCATCTCACGGCTTCACGATTTCACACCGCACCACTCACCACCTCACTCAGGCCGCCTGGACCTCGGACAGCTGCTTGGCGGCAGCCACCCAGTTGTCGCGGGCGATGCGGCCCTTGAGATTGAGGGCGGCGTCGAGCAGCCCCATGCTCTCGGCGTCGAGATCGGCGATCTGCCAGAAGTGATAGACGCCGGCGTCGTTGAGGCGCTGCTCGAGCTTGACGTTGATGCCGGGCAGGCGCTTGAGGTCGTCGGGCTCGCCGCGCGGCGCGTCGATGCCCCTGAAGGCCGGCTTTTCGGCCTCGACCGGCAGGTCCTCGGCCGGCGGCTTCTCGGCGGCGCCGACGTCGATGCCCTTCTCGACCTGGGCGCGCTCGATGCCGTCGATGGCGGCGCGGGCGACCAGGTCGCAGTAGAGCGTGATGGCACGACCCGCATCGTCGTTGCCGGGCACCACGAAATCGATGCCGTCGGGATCGCAGTTGGTGTCGACCACGGCGACGATCGGGATGCCGAGCTTCTTGGCCTCGGCGATGGCGATCTGCTCCTTGTTGGTGTCGATCACGAACAGCAGGTCGGGCAGGCCGCCCATCTCCTTGATGCCGCCGAGCGACCGGTTGAGCGAGTCGCGATCACGGGTCAGCTGCAAGACCTCCTTCTTGGTGCGCCCCTTGGCCTCGCCAGTCAGCAGGTCGTCGAGCTGGCGCAGACGGCGGATGGATTGCGAGATGGTCTTCCAGTTGGTGAGCGTGCCGCCGAGCCAGCGATGGTTGATGAAGTACTGCGCCGACCGCTTTGCGGCATCGGCGATGCCCTCGGAGGCCTGGCGCTTGGTGCCGACGAACAGCACGCGGCCGCCGCCGGCGACGACGTCGCTGACCTTGACCAGCGCCTGGTGCAGCAGCGGCACCGTCTGGGCGAGGTCGATGATGTGGATGTTGTTGCGGGCGCCGAAGATGTAGTGCGCCATCTTCGGGTTCCAGCGGTGGCTCTGATGGCCGAAGTGACAGCCGGCTTCGAGCAGCTGACGCATATTGAAGGCGGGAAGCGCCATGGAAACGTGTCCTTTTCCGGTTGAACCTCCACGGCACCTTGAGAAGACCGGCTGGAGTGCTGCAGCCGGCCCACCGGAGCGTCGGACGGGGCTTTTTGGTCCGCCTAACGCAGGTTCCGCGTGTGGGATGGGCCTGATGTACTGGTTCAGATGAGGATTTGCAAGGGCTGGCGACGCGGCCGACCGGGCCGTCAGCGCAGCACCTCGAACGCGCGGTCCCGGTTGCGTCCATAGCGGTAGATGGCGAAATCATCGTCGAAACTCGCCACCTGGCGTATGCCGAGCCGCTCCATCACAGCGAAGCTGGTGCGGTCGACAATGGAAAATGCCTGGTCCGAAAATCGTTCGGTGATCGCCCAGGCCGCTTCGCCGTCGGCCGTGGAAACCCTCTCAATCTCGGCGACACCGCCCCGGATGCGCCGCCAAAATTCTTCGGCTGCCCGCCGATGCACTCGACTGTTGAGCAGCAGCCACGTCTCCACCACGACATGGTCGCTGGTGACCGGGGAACGGATTTCAAGCAGGATTTGCTTTGCGCGCTCGTTGTATCGGTCGCGAATGTTCGCACCGGCGAACCAGACCGACGTATCGACGAAAACACTCACTTGCGCTTGCGGCGCGGCTTCCGCCCCACCTTGCGCAAGTAGTTGGCCCACACGGCCTCGCCGATCAGCTTGTCCTTGTCGCGCGCAATGTCGGTGGGTTCTGCAGATGCCCCCAAGTCGAAAATAGACGAAATGTCTGCCTTCGGCTTCGCCTCTCCGAGGTCCTGCGCAACGAGCTTGCGCACGTACTCGGCAAACGAAATGCCGAGTTCGGCCGCCTTGGCGTGCGCGCGGCGCTGCATTTCGGGATCCATGGTGATTTGCGTGCGCGCATTCATGATGGCGCCATCATGCCATCACCATCGCCCCTGGTCAATCAATCCGCTCCCAGCCGATCGAGCAGGGTCGCCAGGATGGGCGCCTGGCCCTTGTGGATCTTGCGCGCGGCGGCTTCGAGCGTGAACCAGCCCGCGCGGTCCACCTCGGGGAAGTCCTGCATGCGGCCGGACCGCGGCGGCCATTCCATCGAGAAGGTGTTGCTGCGAAGCCTGGCTGGATCGAATTTGCCCTCGACCGCCCACACGCTGATCGTCTTGGCGCTCGATTGGCGGAAGCTGCCGAGCGCCATGAACGCGCCTTGCGGGCGCAAGCCGGTCTCCTCCTCGAACTCGCGCATGGCCGCCGCCAGCGGCTCCTCGCCCGGCTGGCATTCGCCCTTGGGGATGGTCCAGGCGCCGTCGTCCCTGCGGCTCCAGAACGGCCCGCCGGGGTGAACCAGCAGCACCTCCGGACCCTGGCCGGTGCGACGGAACAGCAGGATGCCGGCGCTCTGTTTGGGCATGGGCCCATTCATACCCGTTTGGGCGTGGCGCAGCGAGCGCGCGGTGGCCCGCGACGAGCTGCGCGGCCCGCATCCGAAGGCATCAGCGCGAAAGGCATATTCGCGCCTTCCAAAGCCGCAATCCTGCGCTAGCACCCTGCCAGAGTTGCCCACGACCCTACAGCATGGAGCCCGCCGATGCCCAAGCTCACGCTCTACCACGCTGCGCCGTCCCGCTCCTCGATCGTGCACTGGATGCTGGAGGAGCTGGGCGAGCCCTACGACATCCACCTCGTCAGCTTCAAGAAGGGCGAGAACCTGCGGCCCGACTACCTGGCCGTGAACCCGATGGGCAAGGTGCCGGCGCTCAGGCACGGCGACGTCGTCATCACGGAAGCCGCCGCCATCTGCACCTACCTCGCCGACGAGTTCCCGCGCGCCAAGCTGAGCGTGCCCGTCGGCAGCCCGAGCCGCGGTGTGTATCTCAAGTGGCTGTTCTTCGGCCCGAGCTGCTTCGAGCCGGCCATCACCGAGCGCGCCTTTCCGCGCAAGGAGCCGCCGGCCCGCGCGACGCTGGGTTTCGGCGACTTCGACACGGTGATGAGCGTGCTAGCCAAGGGCGTGGGCGAGGCGAGCCCCTACCTGATGGGCAGCCAGTTCACCGCCGCCGACGTCATCATCGGCTCGGGCCTGCGCTGGGGCATGATGTTCAAGCTGGTCCCCGAGCGGCCGGAATTCACGGCCTACGTCGGCCGATTAAGCGAGCGCCCCGCGCTGCAGCGCGTGACCGAGAAGGATGCAAAGCTGCAGAAGGAGCAGGAAGGTGGGTGACTGCGGAGGCTCGCGCCGAGGCGCCTACAGCCCAAACCGCTGGCGCGCCATCCGGCAGGCGTCGTCGCCGGGCTGGCAGGCGCGGCACACGTGCGGCCGCACGGGGTAGATCGCGCACGACGTCGCCACCCCAATCTGGCCGACCAGGGCGGCACAGCGGTCGCCGACGCAGCGCATGCCGCCCTGATCATCGCGGACCAGCGCGGCTGGGATGCGGTCGAGTTCGGCATCCTCCTCCAGAGTGAAGCGCGGCCAGGCTCGCGAGAACGCGCAGCAGGCGCCACAGCTCTGGCAAAGCGCGCTGGCGTCGCTCTCGGTCGCCGCTGGCTCGATCAATGTCGGCGGTTCCCTATTTCGTCTGGCGAGATTTGCGGGCGGCGTAGCGCCGGTCGCGCTCGGCCTTGCGCTCGGCGGCCTCGGCTGAGTCGCGGATCACCTTGGCGACGGCCTCGCGGCGCTCGCGGGCCTCGCGCTCGACCTTCTCGATCGCCTCGCGCGCCGCGCGCTCCTCGGCTTCCTTGGCCTTCTGCACCTTGCGGATCGCGGCGCGCTCCTCGCGGGCCGCGGCAATCGCCATCCGCTCTTCCCGGCGCTTGATTACAGCCGGGTCGTCCGCCGGCGGGCGTGCCTTGAATTTCTCCAGCGCCGCTTGCCTGGCCTTGGCGGCCCGGGCGAGCCGCTCGTCCAAATCCTGTTCCTTGACCTTCATTGCAACCCTTCTCGGTGATTGGCTTCACGGCGACAACGCCCGGTGTGGCCGGCGCCTGCCGCGTATGCTCGACGCAGGTGAGATAGTGCCCCTTCACGGCCAGCGCCAGGGGGCTGTGGACAACCGGATGTGTTGCGTTCCGCGCCTCCCATACGCGGGGATCGGCGTTTTGGCAATTGCCGCACGTGCATTCCAGGGGCCGAGGCGGACGCTCGCGGTCACGCCCCGCCGCCGACCTTGCGCTGCACCCTGTCATCGAAACGCGACACGTTGACGACCACGCGCTGGTGTGTCCCGTCGCCGATGACCTCGCGCTCGTCGCGGGCTTCCACCCGAAAGGTGATGGTGCGGCCCTCGATGGCCGTCACCTCCGCGGTCGCCGTGACGCGCAGGCCCACCGGCGTCGCCGCGAAGTGGCGCACGTCCAGGTGGATGCCGAGGCTCTGATGCCCCGCCGGCAGCAGATGCTCCACGGCCGCCAGCGCGGCCGCCTCGATCACGTTGATCATCACCGGCGTCGCCAGCACGGCAATGCGCCCCGAGCCGATGCGCGGCGCCGTGTGCTCCGGAGCGACGATGAGGTCGGCCGTGCCGGTCAGGCCGGGGTGGATGGCGGTGAGGTCCAAGGAGGCCATGGTGGCTACATATATCGTCCGGCACTCAAAGCTTCTGCCCCAGCCGCCCCGCCAGGTCCTGGATGTACTGCCAGGCGACACGGCCCGAGCGCGCCCCGCGCGTCATCGACCATTCCAGCGCCTCGCGCACCATCTCGGCATCTTTCATCTTGAGCTTGTGATGGCTCGCGTAGCTGCGCACCATCTCGAGGTACTCGTCCTGGGTGGCGTTGTGGAAGCCGAGCCACAGCCCGAAGCGGTCCGACAGCGACACCTTCTCCTCCACCGCCTCCGAGGGGTTGATGGCCGTCGAGCGCTCGTTTTCCATCATCTCGCGCGGCATCATGTGGCGGCGGTTGGAGGTGGCATAGAACAGCACGTTCTCGGGCCGGCCCTCGATGCCGCCCTCCAGCACGGCCTTCAGTGACTTGTAGGAGGTGTCGTCCTTGTCGAACGACAGGTCGTCGCAGAACACGATGAAGCGGCCACTGGAGCCGCCGGCGCCGGCCTGGCGCAGGTAGCCCAGGCATTGCGGCAGCGAGGCGATGTCCTCGCGGTGGATCTCGATTAGCTTGAGGTCGGGTAGCTTGAGGTCGGGCTTGCCCTTGGCCCCGAGGCCCAGCTCGCGGCGCACCTCGGCATGCGCCGCCTTCACCAGCGAAGATTTTCCCATGCCGCGCGCGCCCCATAACAGCGCGTTGTTCGCCGGCAGGCCCTTGGCGAAACGGCGCGTGTTGTCGAGCAGCTGCCCGGCCGCACGGTCGATGCCCTTGAGCAGGCCGAGCGGCTGGCGGTTGACGTGGGCGACGGCCAGGAAGGCCTCGGGCGAGGCCTGCCAGACGAAGGCTTCGGCGCGGTCGAAATCGGGCTCTGCGGGCGGCTGCGGCGCCAGCCGGTCGAGGGCGGAGACAATGCGGTCCAGGCGGTCGAGTTTGGCCTTTTCATCGCTCATGGCGGCAGGGATCTCTTCGGGCATGCCGGGGTCGGGCATCGGTGCGGGTGTGCGGCACCGCGTTCTATAGACGAGGCGCCGGCCCCAGTCACCGAGCAGGGCTTGATATCTGGTTGCAAAAGGGGGCGGTGGCACTATATTCCCGGCAAAAATCAGCTATGCGTGGCCCCGCGGCGGTGGCAAGGCTGCTGCCGCGCGCTCCGCTCCGTCACACCTGAGGAAACGATTGATGCTCATTTCGCCGGCCCATGCCCAGGCAGCTGCAGGAGGCAGCGATTTCCTCATACAGCTCGTGCCGATCCTGCTGATGTTCGTGATCTTCTACCTCCTCCTGCTGCGGCCGCAGCAACAGCGCGTCAAGGCGCACCGGGAGATGGTGACCAACATCCGCCGCGGCGATACCGTGGTCACCGCCGGCGGCATCGTCGGCAAGGTCACGAAGGTGCGCGACGACGCCGAGATCGAGGTCGAGATCGCCGACAACACGCGCGTGCGCGTGGTCAAGGGCACGGTTACGGAAGTGCGGGCCAAGGGCGAACCCGTCAAAGAGAGCGCGTGATCCGGCGCGGCCTCGCCGCCGCGCGGACGCCCGACAGCAAAGCGAAGCGAAGCCTGCATGCTGCACTTCTCCACCTGGAAACAGGTCGCCATTATCCTCACCTGCGTGATCGGCGTCCTGCTGGTCGTGCCCAACTTCCTGTCGAAGGCAACGCTGAGCAACTGGCCCGGCTGGCTGCCCAAGACGCAGCTGAGCCTCGGCCTCGATCTGCGCGGCGGTGCGCACCTGCTGCTGGCGATGGAAACCGCCGATGTCCGCAAGGACTGGCTGGAGACCCTGCGAGATGACGCAAGAAAGCGCCTGCGCGACGCCAAGATCGGCTTTTCCGGCCTCGGCATCGCCAACAACGCGGTGCAGGTGCGGCTCTCCAAGCCGGAGGAGGCGGACGCGGCGCTGAAGGAGCTGCGCGGCCTGATCCAGCAATCGGGCAACCTCATTCTCGGCACCACCGTCGCCGACCTGCAGGTGACCAAGGGCGACGGCGGGCTCATCGTCCTCACCCCCACCGAGGCCGGCCTCCAGAACCGTGTCAGCAGCGCCATCAGCGCAGCGATCGAGACGGTGCGGCGGCGCGTCGACGCCATGGGCACCACCGAGCCGAGCATCGTGCGGCAGGGCAGCGCCCGCATCCTGGTGCAGGTGCCGGGCCTGCAGGATACCGCCCAGCTCAAGGAGCTGATCGGCAAAACCGCCCGGCTGACCTTCCACGAGGTGCACGGGACGATGTCGGCAGAGGATGCGCGCCAGGCGCGCGTTCCGCCCGGCTACAAGATCTACACCTCGGTCGACAAGGAGGAAGCCGGCCCGCAGCTGCTGCGCGAGACGCCGGTGGTGCGCGGCGACGAGCTGGTCGATGCCCAGCCTGCCTTCGACCAGCGCACCAACGAGCCGATCATCTCCTTCCGCTTCAACAATGCGGGCGCGCGCAAGTTCGGCAACTTCACCAAGGAGCACGTCAACCGGCCGTTCGCGATCGTGCTCGACGACCAGGTCATTTCCGCGCCCGTGATCCGCGAGCCGATCCTGGGCGGGTCGGGCCAGATCAGCGGCAGCTTCACGGTGGAGACCGCCAACCAGCTCTCCATCCAGCTGCGCTCCGGCGCGCTGCCGGCCAAGCTCACCATCGTCGAGGAGCGCACCGTCGGCCCGTCGCTGGGAGCGGATTCCATCGAGTCCGGCAAGCTCGCCGGCATCATCGGCGGCATCGCCACCATCGCCCTCACCATCGTGGCCTATGGCACGTTCGGGATCTTCGCCGTCGTCGGCCTGCTGGTGCACGGCGTGCTCACCATCGCGCTGATGAGCCTCGCCGGCTCGGCGCTGACGCTCCCCGGCATCGCCGGCCTCGTGCTCGGCGTTGCCATGGCGGTCGACGCCAACGTGCTGATCTATGAGCGCATCCGCGAGGAGCTGCGCGCCGGCAAGACGCCGATCTCGGCCATCGACGCGGGGTTTACGCGCGCCTTCATCACCATCGCCGACTCGCAGCTCACCACGCTGGCGTGCGCGCTCGTGATGTTCTGGCTCGGGGCCGGCCCCATCCGCGGCTTCGCCGTGACCCTCACCATCGGCATCTGCACGTCGATCTTCGCCTCCGTGACGGTGGTGCGGCTGCTCATCTACTACTGGCTGAACTCGGTCCGGCGCTCCCGCCGCACCATCGAAGTGCCGGTCTAAGGCCCGATCTAAGGCCGGTCTGGGGCCCGATCCAGGGCCCGATCCAGGGAAAGCGTCGACCCATGCGGTTCATTCCCCATTTCAAAGGCTTCGACTTCTTCCCGCACGATCTGCGGCTGCCGTTCATGCGCTACAAGGGCCTTGCCCTCGCGCTGTCTGTCGTCGCCATGGTGCTTTCACTCGGCATCTTCTTCGCGCGCGGCCTGAACTACGGCGTTGATTTCAAGGGCGGGTCGATGATCGAGGTGCAGTCCACCTCCGGCCCTGCCGACATCGCGAGCCTGCGCGAGAAGCTCGGCAAGCTCGGGCTCGGCGCGGTGCAGATCCAGAGCTTCGGCGCAACGACCGACGTGCTGATCCGGGTCGAGCAGCAGCCGGGCGGGGAGGGCGAGCAGCAGGCCGCCTTGAAGAAGGTGATCGACGCGCTGGCCGGGCAGTACACGCAGCGCCGTGTCGAGGTGGTCGGACCGGCGGTGTCGAGCGAGCTCAGGATGACCGGCTTCATCGCCGTGGCGGTCGGCCTGCTGGCGATCAGCGCTTACGTATGGTTCCGGTTCGAGTGGCAATTCGCGGTCGGCGTGGTGCTGTCGCTGCTGCACGACGTGCTGCTGACGGTCGGCGTGTTCGCGCTGTTCCAGCTCGAGTTCGACCTGTCGATCGTGGCCGCCCTCCTCACCATCCTGGGATACTCGGTCAACGACTCCGTCGTCGTGTCGGACCGCATCCGCGAGAACCTGCGCAAATACAAGCGCATGGACCTCAACGAGCTGCTGAATTTATCGATCAACGAGACCCTCTCGCGCACGGTCCTGACCGGCATCACCGCCATCGCCGTGCTGATCTCGCTCTACATCTTCGGCGGCGAGGTCATCCGCAATTTCAACTTCGCCATGCTGTTCGGCGTCGTCGTCGGCACCTACTCGTCGATCTTCATCGCCGCCCCGCTGCTCGGCTATCTCGGCGTCAAGCGCGAATGGGTCGGCGCGGCGTTGAAGCCGAAAGCGGGCGCGGCCGGCCGGGCGGGACGGGAGAACATGGTCTATAAATGAGCTCGGCTTCGGCCCGCTATCCCGGACGGGCGGCGATCGATGCGTACGGCAACGGCGGCTTTCGCTTCGCCGACATGAGCCACCGCGGCTCGATCCTGTGCCTGCCGAGCGGGGTTTATGCCTGGGAACCGGCCGCGCCCGGCAGAATCGACGTGGCCAGCATCGAGCCCGGCGCCTTTGCGGCGGTCTTTGCCGAGAAGGGCGCGCTCGGGCTGCTGCTGCTGGGCACCGGCCGCAGCCTGACGCGACCGGGCCCCGAGGTGCGCAAGGCCTTCGTGGCGGAAGGCATCGCGCTCGAGGTGATGGATACGGGCGCCGCCTGCCGCACCTATAACGTGCTGCTGGCGGAAGGACGACCGGTCGGCGCGGCGTTGGTCGCGGTGGATTGAGGGAGGGGAGATGCGGCAGATCCTCGATAGTCCGTGGGCGAGCCTCGGCGCCGGCGTCGGCATCGCCGCGGCGGTGCTGCTCGTGTGGACCATGGCGGCCGGTGCCGACGGCTTCGGCCTCGTCTCCTTCCTCCTGCGTTTCCTGCACGTGCTGGCCGCCATGGTGTGGATCGGCCTGGTGGTGTTCGTCAATTTCATCCAGCTCGTCGCCGTGCAGACGGGCGACGAGGCGACGCGCGGGGTCCTGCACAAGACGATCGTTCCCGATGTCGCCTGGTGGCTGCGGCACACCTCGACCGCGACCGTGATCAGCGGTGCGCTGCTGCTGGTGACGATGGGCTACCTGCTGCCCACGCTGGCCTACGGCACCGGCGTCTACGTGCCGCCCTCGCGCGCGGTGCTGCTGTGGCTGGCGGTGCTGGGGGGGCTGGCGATGTGGATGTTCATGCACATGTACATCTGGCCCAGCATGCAGGTGGTGCTCGGGAGCCGTCCCGGCGATGCCAACGCCAAGACTGCCGCGCGCACCCGGGTCAAGACCTTCGCCAGGCTCAATCTCATCCTCGCCGTGCCGGTCGCGCTCGCCATGGTGGCGGCGGCGCACCTGTATTGACGTGACCGGCGGCACGGGCATCGCCGCCGGCAGCCTCGCCGCGACGGCCCGCGAGGGCGAGCCCGACCGCTACCTCGCCGCCCTGCTGGCGCCGCCGGCGGCGCGGGCCGGCCTGCTGGCGCTGGCGGCCTTCGCCGGCGAGCTCGCCCGCATACCCTTGCTGGTGACGCGCGAGCCGGCGATGGGCGAGATCCGCCTGCAGTGGTGGCGCGACGCTCTGGGGCAGCCGGCCGGCACGCGCACCGGCCATCCCGTCGCCGACGCCCTGCGCGACGCGGTGGACCGGCACGGGCTGCCGCACGCGCTCCTGCTCGACGCCATCGACGCGCGCGCGGCCGATCTGCTCCCCGATCCGCTGGCCGATGACGCCGCGCTCGACGCCTACCTATGGAGAACCGAGGGCGCGCTGTTTGCCCTGGCCGGGCATATCCTCGGGGCGAAGCCGGAGGGCGACATGCAGGCCGCCGCCGCGGCCGGAGCCAGGGCCTATGGCCTGGCGCGCCTTCTGCTGGGCCTGCCCCACGCCCTCTCCCGCGGCCGCGTGCCGCTGCCACTGGCGCGGCTGGACGACGCCGGCGTGCGGCCCGAGGAGCTGCTGGCCGGCACCGGCGGCCCCGAGATCGAGAGCGTGCTCGCCAGCCTCCGCGCGGAGGCCCGCGCCGACCTCGCAACCAGCCGGCAACATGTGGCGAAATTGCCGCGCAGCGTGCGCCCGGCCTTCCTTCCTTTGGCCTTGGTCCCGTCCTATCTGCGGGCGCTGGAACGGGCGGGTGGCCATCCCCTGCGGGAGCCGGCCGAGATTGCACCGCTGACGCGCGTGTGCAGGATCGCCGCGGCGCATTGGCTCGGCCGCCCTTGAGCGGGTCGACGGCACTGGATTGTGGGACCATGATCAGCCGGAAGCAGATCACGGCCGGCCTCGGGAGCCTTGTGGCGCTCTGGCTGCTCGCCGTGGGCCCGGCGCTGGCGCAGCCGCGCATCGTCTGGGAGGTCGAGAACCCGTTCCGCTTGTTCCTCGATCCGGCCGACACGCAGCTGCATCGCGCCACCTGGCTCAGCCTGTCGCAGGCCGAGCGCCGCCATCCAGTCAGCGCCGCCGAACGCCTGCTCGAGGAGCGCCATCCGGACGGCTGGAGCGCCACGACCTTCGCCAAGACCTGCTGGGACGGCGCACGCAACCGCTACGCCTGCCGTGAACGCAGCGACTACATCAACCCCAAGAGCCACACCATCCTGGTGAAGCTCGAAGGCCTCGACGACGCCCAGACGGTGGACTGCGTCTGGCTGACGGCGCCGCAGGCCAGGGGCGCGCGCGGCAGGGCCGTGACGCTGCCGTGCGATACGCCCGTGCAGCTCGAGGTGCCCTATCCCAACGGCGCCTGGATCAGCGTCGAGATCGGCGGCCGGCAGGTGGCTGAGACGGCGGCGCGCATCACCGACCTCTTCATCGTCGGCATGGGCGACAGCTTCGCCTCGGGCGAGGGCAACCCCGATGTGCCGGTGCGCTTCTCGCCGGACCGCACCGCCGACTACGGCCTGAGCTACGCCAAGTCGCCGCTGATCGGATACCCGGCGCGCATCGGCGACTGGGTGGACATCGGCGACCGCAAGTTCATCGAGGAGAACGCCCGCTGGCACGACCAGGCCTGCCACCGCTCGCTCTACTCCCACCAGCTGCGGGCGGCGCTGCAGCTCGCGGTCGAGGACCCGCACCGCGCCGTCACCTACGTCGGCTTCGCATGCTCGGGCGCGGAGACCACATGGGGGCTCTTCCTCCACTACAAGGGCAACGAGTGGGTGCCGAACCCGCCGGACCTGCCGCAGATTTCTGCCGTCGCCGAGGCCCAGTGCGGCGGCAAGGGCGCGCGCGACTACGACCTGCCCGAGGCCTATCACATCAACGGCACCATACCCGAGCTGCAGGGCGGCCTGGTGCTCAAGAAATGCGATGCCGACAAGGCACGCAAAATCGACCTGCTGATGCTCTCGCTTGGCGGCAACGACATCGGCTTCGCCAGGCTGGTGGCCAACGCCGTGCTGGCCGACAGGTCGATCCTGCGCCGCTTAGGCGGCTGGTTCGGCCAGGTGCACGGTTTCATGGAAGCCGGCGCGCAGCTCGATACGCTGGACGAGCGCTTGAAATCGGTCAACCGCGCCGTGCACAACCTGTTGCACGTGCCGTGGTCGGAATCCGACCGGGTGATCCTCACCGGCTATCCGCCCATGGCGCTGCTCGAGGACGGCAGGAGCACCTGCCCCGACGGGCAGGCCGGCATGACCGTGCTGCCCGACTTCGTCCTGAGCGAGGCCAAGGCGCACGAGGGCCACGTCGCCGCCGAGCGGCTCTTCAACATCATGCGCGAGAGCGCCCAGCAGCACCAATGGAGCATGGTCGACGGCCACCGCAAGGTGTTCCGCGGCCGGGGCCTGTGCGCCGGCTTCAGCGACGCGCCCTGGACCATGGCGGACGAGTTGCGCATCCCGCGCAAGGTCGACGGCGTCTGGGAGCCCTTCTCGCCGTCCCAGTGGCGCGCCTACGCCCCGCGTCAGCGCCTGTTCCGCACGCCCAACGACGCCTTCATGACCGGCAACTTCCACGTCGCCCAGTCATTGCTGCAGAAGGTGCTGAGCCAGCAGGGCTACGCGTGGGTGCAGCTGCTGCTGGCCAGCGTCTATTCCGGCGCCTTTCATCCCACCGCCGAGGGCCAGGCGGTGATGGCCGATGCGGTGGCGGCCCAGGCCCGCGGCGTGCTCGCCAAATACGAAGGCCGCCGCCGCGGCGCCAGGCCCGTCAACCTGGGGTCGGCCGACCCGGAAGCGCAGTGACGACATCGCCGCCCACGACGGACCGCGCTACTTGCAGCCCTTCCAGGGACGCCAGGTGACGTCGGCCAGAACGGTGCCCGTCATGCAAATGCTGAACTGGTCCTTCGCCACCCGTCCCTTGACGCGAACACAGCTGAGGGGCGCGGGTAGCGGGCTGGCTGAAGAAATATTGTAGCCGCCGACCGTGACACAAACCGGCAGCGGCCCCCAGTACGCCGTGCCGGCGACCGTGACCCACTTGGCCTTGGATTTCGCGTCGGCAGCGCCGGCAAAGGCCGTCGTCGCCAGCGCGGCAGCAGCAATCAACAAACTCTTTCTCAACATGTGATCCCCCATTGCGCCATCGGCGCGTTCAAGATCCCCCGCTGCGGCACATTAAGCAGCGACCCGGCCCCCAGAGCAACCCGTTTGCATACTGCCTTGTTGGCGCTGGCAGATTTGCCATGTATGGGTTCGCAGGTCGCGCAACCCGGAGCGCAGTCGCATGATCACGCTCTACACCTTCGGTCCCGCCTTCGGCCTGCCCGATCCCAGCCCCTTCGTCATGAAGGCCAAGGTGCTGCTCGAGATGTCGGGCCTGCCCCATCGCACCGACACGCGCGGCTTCCGCAGAGCGCCCAAGGGCAAGCTGCCCTACATCGACGATGCCGGCACCATCGTCGCCGACTCCAGCCTCATCCGCATGCATCTGGAGCAGCAGCACGGCATCGACTTCGACCAGGGCCTGTCACCGGCCGAGCGCGGCATCGCCTGGGCGTTCGAGAAGCTGTGCGAGGACAACCTCTACTGGGCGGTGGTGCACGAGCGCTGGATGAACGAGGCCAACTTCGACAAGGGTCCGCGGCAGTTCTTCAAGGTGGCGCCGGCGCCGATCCGGCCGCTGGTGATCGCCTGGGTGAAGCGCAGTCTGCGCCGCACGCTGCATGGCCAGGGCCTCGGCCGGCACACGAAGGAGGAGATCGCGCGGCTGGCGATCCGCGGCATCGAGGCGATTGGAGATCAGCTGGGCGACAAGCCGTACCTGATGGGCGCCAGCGCCTGCGGCGCCGATGCGACGACGTTTGCCTGGATTGCTGCGGTCCTGTGCCCGCACTTCGAATCGGCACTCAGGCAGGCAGCCGAGCGGCGCGATAATCTCGTCGCTTATCGCGACCGCGGCATGCGGCAGTGGTTCCCGCTGAATGCCGGTGCGTGATCATACGCTGCACGGGGCCGAATCCGTGCTAAACGTTTCGCACACGCCACTCCTCGTCCAGATGTACAACTGCAAGAAATGTCCCGGCTACTGCTGCTCCTATCCGCTGATCGCGCTGACCAAGCGTGACGTCGAGCGGCTCGCCAAGCATTTCGATCTCGGCTTCGAGCAGGCCAAGACCAAGTTCACGGTCGAGCGCTGGGGCTCCAAGTATTCGATGCGGCGCAAGGCCGACAAGCTGTTTGGCGGGGTGTGCCGGTTCTTCGACACCGAGAAGCGCAGCTGCACGGTGTACGAGGCGCGGCCCTCGCTGTGCCGCAGCTTCCCGGGCGGCCGCTGCGGCTACTACGACTTCCTGGCCTTCGAGCGCCGCGCCCAGGAAGACCCCGACTTCATCGCCACCACCAACAACAAGTGACGTCGCGCTGTCCCCTCTCCCCACCCTTCCGTGGGGAGAGGGTTAGGGTGAGGGGCAGACGCTTGCTCCGGCGGTTGTTGCGGCCCCTCACCCCGACCCTCTCCCCGTAAGGACGGGGAGAGGGAGTCGCAGCCGATGATCCCTCTCGGCCATCGATTTGCCCAAGAGCGGTGCTCTTTGCGGCGTCCAATCGATGGAGGCTCACGTGGCCACGTACACACGCAGACAGATCCTCGCGGGCCTCGGCGTGACCGCCGCCGGTCCGGCGGGCGCCCTGGACCCGGTCAAACCCCACGACTGACTGAGCCGTGCGCGCGCGCTGGCGTTCCTCGATGCCTTCTGGGCTTCGGGCAGCCATGCCGGCAACGCCCTGCTGATGCGCGCCGAGCTGCTGCGGCACGTGCTGGCATCGGAGGGCGAGGAGGACGGCCGCGTCATCATCGACGGCTTCATCGCCCGCTTGGAAGGCCTGGTCGCGGACCTGATGCACGCTCCTGACAATTTCCGCAATCAGTCCCTCTTCCGGTATACCCTGGCGCAGCTCTGCGCGCTGCGCTCGGCGCTCGATCGTGGGTGCGTGTAGTCAGCGCGCCGGCGCGTTCAACACGCGCCCGGCCACCGCGTCCAGCTTGGCGAGCAGGGCGGGGTCGCGCGCCTGCGGTGGCGTGATGATCGCCACGTCGAGGGCGCGGTCGGAGCCGTTCGGGCAGGGCGGATGCTGGCGCGGAAACGTGCGCGCGAGCCGCTCGATCAGGCGGTGCGCCTTGTCGACGTTCGCGTGCAGCACCTCGATGATGGCCGCGACGTCGACCTCGGCGTGGTCGGCGTGCCAGCAGTCGTAGTCGGTGACCATGGCGACGGTGGCGTAGCAGATCTCTGCCTCGCGGGCGAGCTTGGCCTCGGGCATGTTGGTCATGCCGATCACGTCGCAGCCCCAGCTGCGGTAGAGGTTGCTCTCGGCGCGGGTGGAGAACTGCGGGCCCTCCATGACGAGGTAGGTGCCGCCCCGCGTGGTCGGGATCTGCTCGGCCCTGGCAGCGGCCTCGACCGCGTCGGCCAGCAACGGGCTCACCGGATCGGCCATCGACACATGGGCGACGCAGCCGGACCCGAAGAAGCTCTTCTCGCGGGCGAAGGTGCGGTCGATGAACTGGTCGACGATGACGAAATGACCGGGCGGATACGCCTCCTTGAGCGAGCCGCATGCCGAGACCGAGACCAGATCGGTCACGCCCGCGCGCTTCAGCGCATCGATGTTGGCGCGGAAGTCGATGGCCGACGGCGGCACCTTGTGGCCCCGGCCGTGGCGCGGCAGGAAGCGGATCGGCAGGCCGTCCAACTCCGCGAACAAGACCTGGTCGGAGGGCGTGCCCCAGGGCGAGGCCACGTCCTCCCAATGCACGTTCTTCAGCGCGGGGATGTCGTAGAGCCCGCTGCCGCCGACGATGCCGAGCACCGATTTGGTCATGATCGCTCCTGGAGGACGGGACGCGGTTACCAGCTCTTATGCGGGAAAGCGTATGCGCAATCCGTTGCGCGAGTGCAACCCAAAGCTGGTGGCCCGTCAGCCGGTGATCTCGCGCACCTCGCCTGGCTTCACATCGTCGAGCGCCGCGAGCAGAGCAGGCACCAGCGGGAGCAGATCGATGAGCCTGTTGCTATTGGCGCGCAGCAATATGACAAAAACGGGACGATCATGGAGCCGCTGCTGAAAGCGCATGCTCTTGTCGACGGTGACGAGCGCGTCGAATCTTCCAGCCATCGCGTCGAGCAGCAGGCCGTTCTTGAGACCAGCCCATCCAAGATCGATAACGCTCGCAACCTCGTGGCCGTGAATCTCTTGCGCAAGACGCCAGGGAACGCAGTTATCGAGAAGGACGCGCACCTGATGCCTACCAAGCCTTCACTCAGCGGCAGCTTTCGCGGCCTGGGCAATGGCGGCGCGCTGCGCCATCTCCAGCACCGCAACCGCGTGCTCCCGGGTGACGTTGGGAAAATCCTCCAGGAACTCATCGAGGGGGTCGCCGCCTTCGATGTAGTCGAACAGCGCCTGCACGGGCACGCGCGTCCCGGTGAAGATCGGCGCCCCGCTCAGGTAGTCCGGAGAGATTGTGATGAGGGGTTCGGGCAGGCCCATTTGTTGACTCCTCCTGACAGCACCATATCAGAAGGGCGCCTGCGCTGGCAGGCCTGTCCACACGGCTTTTCCTCGCGTTGCTGCCCCCGCCCGTTTGGGCTAGACCCACCCCATGAGCAAGCCCGCCAAAGTAGCGCCCGCGGAAGGCCACAAGACCATCCCCGTGGGCGAAGCCCACAAGACCATCCACGTCCGCGGGGCGCGCGAGCACAACCTCAAGAACGTCGACCTCGAGATCCCGCGCGACGCCCTGATCGTGTTCACGGGGCTGTCGGGCTCAGGCAAGTCGTCGCTCGCCTTCGACACCATCTACGCGGAAGGGCAGCGCCGCTACGTGGAGAGCCTGTCGGCCTACGCGCGCCAGTTCCTGGAGATGATGCAAAAGCCCGACGTCGACCACATCGACGGGCTGTCGCCGGCCATCTCCATCGAGCAGAAGACGACGTCCAAGAACCCCCGCTCCACCGTCGGCACGGTCACCGAGATCTACGACTACCTCCGCCTCTTGTTCGCGCGCGTCGGCGTGCCCTATTCGCCGGCCACCGGGCTGCCGATCGAGAGCCAGACCGTCCAGCAGATGGTCGACCGGGTGCTGACGCTGCCGGAGGGCACGCGGCTCTACCTGCTGGCGCCGATCGTGCGCGGGAGGAAGGGCGAATACCGCAAGGAGCTGGCCGAGCTGCAGAAGAAGGGCTTCCAGCGCGTCAAGGTCAACGGCGCCTTCTACGAGATCGCGGAAGCCCCCAAGCTCGACAAGAAATACAAGCACGACATCGACGTGGTGGTGGACCGCCTCGTGGTGCGCAGAGACATCGCCGCCCGCCTGGCCGACAGCTTCGAGACCGCCCTGGAGCTGGCGGACGGGATTGCGATTGCCGAGTACGCCGACAAGCCGCTCGCTTCCCCCTCTCCCCGTGCTTCTTCAGCACGGGGAGAGGGTCGGGGTGAGGGGCAGCCACAAGCCGCCGCCCCTCACCCCAACCCTCTCCCCGCGAAGAGCGGGGAGAGGGAGCAGGCCAGCGTCCTGCGCAACAAGAACGAGACGCACGAGCGCGTCACGTTCTCGGCGCGCTTCGCCTGCCCGGTGTCAGGCTTCACCATCGACGAGATCGAGCCGCGGCTGTTCTCGTTCAACGCGCCCGCCGGCGCCTGCCCCAAGTGCGACGGCCTCGGCACCGAGATGCGCTTCGAGGCCGACCTCGTGGTGCCCGACCACTCACTCAGCCTCAAGGGGGGCGCGGTCTACCCGTGGGCCAAGACCGGCAGCACCTCGCCCTACTACGAGCAGACGCTGGAGGCGCTGGCCAAGCACTTCAAGGTGTCGATGTCGACGCCATGGGAAAAACTGCCCAAGAAGGCGCAGGACGCCATCCTCTACGGCACCGGCGACGACGAGGTCGACTTCGTCTACGAGGACGGCGTGCGCAAGTACACCAACTCCAAGCCGTTCGAGGGCGTGATCGGCAACATCGAGCGGCGCTTCCGCGAGACGGAGTCCGACTGGGTGCGCGAGGAGCTCTCCCGCTTCCAGGACGCCCACCCCTGCGACGCCTGCGGCGGCTATCGCCTCAAGCCGCAGGCGCTGGCGGTGAAGATCAACGAGCAGCACATCGGCCAGGTGACGGACCTCTCCATCCGCGCCGCCAACGACTGGTTCGCCGAGCTGCCGAAGGCGCTGACCAAGAAGCAGAACGAGATCGCCGCCCGCATCCTGAAGGAGATCCGCGAGCGCCTGCAATTCCTGGTCGACGTCGGCCTCGACTATCTGACGCTGTCGCGCGCGGCCGGCACACTGTCGGGCGGGGAGAGCCAGCGCATCCGCCTCGCCTCGCAGATCGGCTCGGGGCTGACCGGCGTGCTCTACGTGCTGGACGAGCCCTCCATCGGCCTGCACCAGCGCGACAACGCCCGCCTGCTTGAGACGCTCAAGCACCTGCGCGACATCGGCAACACCGTGATCGTGGTGGAGCACGACGAGGACGCCATCCTCACCGCCGACCACGTGGTCGACATCGGCCCCGGCGCCGGCATCCACGGCGGCCACATCGTGGCGCAGGGCACGCCCGACGAGATCATGGCCAGCACCGACAGCATCACCGGGCAATACCTCACCGGCGTACGCCAGATCCCGATGCCGAAGAAGCGGCGCAAGGCGAACGGCAAGCAGCTCAAGGTGATCGGTGCGCGCGCGAACAATCTGAAGGACGTCACCGCCGCGATCCCGCTCGGCCTGTTCACCGCCATCACCGGTGTGTCCGGCGGCGGCAAGTCCACCCTGCTGATCGACACCCTCTACAAAGCCGTGGCGCGCCGCCTCAACAACGCGCGCGAGCATCCGGGCGAGCACGACAAGATCGAGGGTCTCGAGCACCTCGACAAGGTGATCGACATCGACCAGTCGCCGATCGGCAGGACGCCGCGCAGCAACCCCGCCACCTACACCGGCGCCTTCACGCCGATCCGCGAGTGGTTCGCCGGCCTGCCCGAGGCGAAGGCGCGCGGCTACCAGCCGGGCCGCTTCTCGTTCAACGTCAAGGGCGGGCGCTGCGAGGCCTGCCAGGGCGACGGCGTCATCAAGATCGAGATGCACTTTTTGCCCGACGTGTACGTCACCTGCGACGTCTGCAAGGGCAAGCGCTACAACCGCGAGACGCTCGAGGTGAAGTTCAAGGACAAGTCGGTCGCCGACGTGCTGGACATGACGGTGGAGGAGGGCGCGGAGTTCTTCAAGGCGGTGCCCTCGATCCGCGACAAGCTGGAGACGCTGGCGCGCGTCGGCCTCGGCTACATCCACATCGGCCAGCAGGCGACCACGCTGTCGGGCGGCGAGGCGCAGCGCATCAAGCTCGCCAAGGAGCTGTCGCGGCGCGCGACGGGGCGCACGCTGTACATCTTGGATGAGCCGACCACGGGCCTGCACTTCCACGACGTGGCCAAGCTGCTGGAGGTGCTGCACGAGCTGGCCGACGCCGGCAACACGGTGGTGGTGATCGAGCACAATCTGGAGGTCATCAAGACCGCGGACTGGATCATCGACCTGGGCCCCGAGGGCGGCGACGGCGGCGGGCGGATCGTCGCCGAAGGCACGCCCGAGGATGTCGCCAAGGTGAAGGAGAGCTACACCGGGCGTTATTTGCGCGACCTGCTGGGGCGGCGGAGCGGGGCGCGCGGGAAGCGGGAAGCGGCGGAGTAGCACGAGTGGCCGCCCGTGCTATACTCAGCCTATGACAAAGCTCGAGCAAATTCAGTCCAGCATCGAGAAGCTCTCGGCTCGGGAGATCGCCGAGTTACGCGATTGGCTCGAAGAGCTCGACGCGCGCCTGTTCGACGAGAAGATCGAGCGCGACGCGAAGGCCGGCAAGCTCGACAAGCTGGCCGACGAGGCAAGAGCTAACCTCAAGGCGGGCCGCGGCGAAGAGTTCTAAGCGGCCCCGGCATGCGGCACATCAAGGACCCGAGGTTCCAGCCGCTGTTCGATGCCCTGCCTGCCGGTGTTCGTGCGGTCGCGAACAGGAACTTCGCTCTGCTGAAGAGCGATCCGAAACATCCTTCTCTGCACTTCAAGTGCATCCGCGGAGACTTGTGGTCAGTGCGCGTTGGCCGCAGGTACCGCGCAGTCGCCGTCAAAGGGGAAGATCGCTTCCAATGGTTCTGGATCGGCACGCATGCGGAGTATGATGCGTTGATCAGGCGCTCCTAGACTAGGTGCGCGGACGGCGGCGGCCGCGTGGTTGGCGCCGGCACGCCGGAGGACGTGGCCAAGGTGAAGGAGAGCTACACGGGGCGGTATTTGCGCGACCTGCTGGGGCGGCGGAGCGGGGCGCGCGGGAAGAGGGAGGCGGAGTAGAGGTAGACTATTTCAACGCCGCGTTGATCTTGCCAACCAGGGCAATCCATTGCTGGCGCTCACTTTCTGTGAGTTGAGACGCGTCATGTTCTCTAGTCCATCTAACGTACGCCTTTGCGAGGCGATACTTGGAGAAGTCGGGTATTGCAGATGCCATGACATCAACAATCGGCCGAGCGGGCTGCGCAGCCGACACGCTTAGGACGTCCCAACCAAGGCTTGATTTGGCGATTCTCATCAGCGTGTCGCTCAGAAGATCCTCAATTTCTGGTTTTGAAGCAGGCCCACTGTAAGCGTCCTTTGTGCGAAGGATGCGCCTGTTGCCGAGCACATTGACCAATGTGTCTTGTTGGGCTGCTTGATCTCCAGCCGTATCTGAATCAAGAAGGGCTGCAACCTTCAGTTTGTGCGCATGCAGTATGGTGGCAAAATAGACAACTTTGCTAGCTGCGTTAGCGGAGATCAACGCGATTTTTTCGTTCAGCTCCACAATTTTGGCGTCTCGCAATAGTGCCGCGGTCGCCTCGATGTACCATAAATCAGTGAGCCCTTCCAAAATCAGGTTGCGCTGTTGAGCAAAGAGGCTCTGAGCAAGATCGTATCCTAGTGCTTCCTGCAGCGGCAGTAGAGCAGCGGGATCGTTGGCAGTGACCATTGTGTGCACCTTCGTTCCATTCTTCCTATCTTTCATTTCGACAACGCGAACTAGATCCAGATCGTCGGGTCCAACCAGGAAGGGTGAGTGTGTCGTGTAAACAGTTTGGTTAGTTTCGGCGAGCCTGGAGATGGTGTCGCGAAAGTCTCTCTGTTTCAGGCCATGGAGGCTGAGACCAGGTTCGTCGAGAAGGAGTATCGCATTCTCGTGCTTATCTTGGGCCTCGGCAAAAAAGACTACGAAGAACGATACAAGCCATTGGAACCCTTCAGAGCGTTGATCGAGTTCTATTTCTACTCCAAGGTCGTCCTCCACAACGACTTTGAGGTATTGACCGTCTGCGGTTACGCGCAGCCGATCCGCTTCCGCGCGTTCGGGGTTAGGATTCCAAATCTTTCGGATTTCTTCCGTCAGTCGTACGCTTGCCGCATTAAGTTGGTACGAGCGTTTGTCGAGCTGATCTCTATACGTCTTCAGCGCATCAGCGTTGCTTTTGGTTCAGTAGCTTTGCCGAGATTTGACAGCTCTCGCGCGGCGAAGCCTAACAGCTTGAGTAGGCATTGATTGCCATAGTCGTACTGATCGTCGTCTAATATTCGTTGCTCCAAACGGCTCGCGAGATGGTCGAGGTGGATCAACGGCCGCACGCGAAAGTAGTTGCTGAATAGCACGAAAACGGGAAGCCGCTTGTGTAGCTCGGCCAATGCGGCGGCATGCTGGGCACCCGCCCGACATGCAGTGATTAGCTTGTCAAAGCGAGCGCCTTCCTTTTCATCATCTTCGGCAATTGCCGCAGCGTTCCTATCTAACCAAGATTGGAGTGCTTTGCCGGCGTCCACTGTGAGAGATTTTGCATCTTCCCAGCCATTGGTCACCTTGGCGAGCTCCTCGCTGGATAGTTTGTTCGGTGGGGCACCCTCAGCGGCGGGTTTCACGCGCGGGTCGATGTGAGCGCACAACCTCGCCAGATCCTTTTTCACGCTCCCGTATGTCGGTATCGACGGGGCGTTCAGGAGTCGATGCCAGCACTTGTTGTCCATGTACCGGCCGATCTCATACTGAACATCCTTTAACTCGTCCGCGATGGCTTTCTTGTCGCCTTCGTCGAGCGAGAAAACTGCTTGGGCAACTGTGACCTGAGAAGGGTCAACCTTCTTTGTCGTGATGTCATTGTAGAGGGCGCGCGGGTAATCACGTAGCGCGTCAAATTTCTGGACTTCGGTTGGCGGGTTAATCTGTTGTAGTGCGCGCAATAGTGCGGTTTTGCCCGCCTCGTTGGGGCCAACGAGGATGGTCTTGTCACGCTCGACTTCAAACCAGCCCGTGTCTCGGATGCTGCGATAGCTCTGCAGCTTTGCTCTCATTAGTCTCATTTGTGTTTTCTCGCGACCGCAGTATCGACAACTACGAATCGTAAGCTAGCATGCTATCGAACCGATTTATTGGCTCGGAGCGGAGAAATCCCCATTTTTGTCAAACGAGACAATCATACGTGGCCAAATCGAAGCGGTCCTACTCGCTGCGGCGATGGCCGCGGACGGAAAGACATTGCGGGCAGCAAATCTGCTCAGCGCTAGGATAGGAGGATCGCGGCGTGGCTGGTGGCGCCATGGTGCGGGCGGCACACCGCGCATCATCTCACCGGCCACGTAGCCGCGATACTTCTTGCGGCCGAAGCCGTGAGGCATAGCGGTAGGCATGTTATTCTGCCCGCCATGCCCCGACCCTCACCATTCTCGATCGTTGCGGTCCTCGCCTTGGCCGCGGTCGCGGCTGGCACCACCGGTCTCGGCGTCGTGACACCCGCGGCGGCCCAGTCCGCCGCCCTCACCAAGGAGCAGACCGCCGCGGGCGCCGCCTACGACAAGGCCCTGCGCGGGTTCAACGCGATCCTGGCTCAGCGCCGCGCGCAGATCGATGGCAAGAAGAAGCTGCCGAACCTGCCGGGGCAGGCGGTCTATCTGGCGCGCCTCAAGGTGATGTCGACCTACAAGGACCTGACCGATGCGCTGCCGGCGCGCATCGGGCGGCCCAACAAGTTCGGCGTGCCGCCGGCCTACTTCGATGCCGACATCGAGCCGCTGATCGAGGCGTACGGCGCGCTGTTCAAGGTCATGCAGGCGCCGCCGGCAGGTGCGCAGGCCTCGCAGACGCCCTTCAAGGACGTCGCCGACCTCGGCCGGGCGATTGCGCGCGCCAAGGGCCTCGATGCCGCGACCGTCGACGCGGCCGGCCGCATCAGCCTCGGGATTTTCTTCGCGGAAACGAACGGCAACCAGAACATCGGCAATGCGCGCTCCAACACCTACAAGGGCAGCTTCCAGACGGGCGTCGCGGAGGATCGCAAGGGGCGCGCGGCGTGGGCGGCGCTTCTGCCGAGGATCGCGGCGCTCGATCCGGTGGTGGCCGCGCGCGATGACCAGGAGACGGCGCGGGTCGGCACGGGCGACCAGCGGTACAATCATTGGACCGCGGCGCGCAACGGGCTGATGAACGCCCATGCCGACCTGTTCGCGCAGATCCCGGCGATCATGAAGATGCTGCCCAACCAGCTCGACCAGATGAAGCTGTTCCAGCTCATCCAGCTCATCCCCACGCCGACGCGGTCCGCGCTCGCGTCGGGCAATTTCGAGACCTATCGAATTTCAGACCCGAAGATCATGGGATACTTGCGCAACAACTCCATCTTCACCTTCGGCAAGGCGGACCGGGCAAAAAACTCGGCGACTTATCGCGAAATCCTCGATGCGATGTGGCTGTTCAACGACAAGTTCGAACGCGCCCGGGCCAGATTCGAAGAGATCAAAGCCCAGGAGGGGCGCGACGTGCTGCGGCAGCAAAAGGGCTAGCTGGACCGCGATGTGATCTTCCAAGCTCGGACATAGTGTTTCAACGTCTTCTCGCGCTGAATGGCCTGGCGCACGTCGGCGAACTCCCCGTACCAGACAAGCATGTCACGCGGTACTTGCGGGTGAACGCCGATCCCTTGCCGGCGCGATGCTGCTCGACGCGAAAATCAGCCCGTTGGTGACGCCGATGTAAAGCGTGCCTCTCAGCTTGCTGGCGAGAATGTAGGTCCAGTAGCTGCGCGTGGCGTCGCACGCCTCGGGCGTGCGGCGTATGCTGCGTGATGGTTCCTCGGGAGAAGCCCGAGGATGACGACGTGAATGCGCGACGATGTTGCCGGCGCTCGGCGATGACCGAGGACCGCCAGCAGGCTGGGGACGCCCGCCTACCGCCCCCCTATCGCTCCATGTGCGGCAGCGGGTCGACCGGCTTGGCGCCCTGGCGCAGCTCGAAGTGCAGCTGCGGCTGATCGACGGTGCCGGTCTTGCCGGCGCGCGCGATCACCTGGCCGCGCCGCACCACGTCGTCGCGCTTGACCAGGATCTGGTCGGCGTGGGCGTAGGCCGAGACCCAGCCGTTGTCGTGGCGGATCAGCACCAGGTTGCCGTAGCCCTTGAGCTCGCTGCCGGCGTAGGCGACGCGCCCGCTCTCGGCGGCATGGACGTCGGTGCCCTGCGGCACGGCGATATTGATGCCATCGTTGTGAGTGCCGTCGGGCCGCTTGCCGAAGGCGGCGATCACGCGGCCCCGGGCCGGCCAGCGGAAGCGGCTGGTGGCTGTGGGCTCGACGGCAGCCGGCGGCGGGGTAGCGTCCGTGGCGCGGTCGCCCAGCGCCGCGCTCCGCTCGCCGGGCGGCGCATTGATGATGCGGGGCTGGGCGGGCGGCGGCAGGCCGATCGTGCCTTGCGTCACGCGCGGCGCGGCGGGGGGCGGATCGCGCTCCCGCTCGAGCGCGGGCTCGGCGTTGCCCGGCACGGACAGCACCGTGCCGGCCCGCACCCGGGTGGGCTCGGTGATGCCGTTGACGCGCTGCAGGCCGGCGAGCGACACGCCGTGCTGGCGGGCGATGCCGTAGAGCGACTCGCCGGGCCTCAAGGTGTGGCGCCCGCCCCAGCCGGGTGAGAGCTGTGCGGCAGGCGGGGACGCCGGCGCGTAGCGGGCAATGGGCGTGCGCTCGGGAGCAACCGGCTCGGCAACGGTCCGCGCGGGGCTGGCGCCCGCCGGCAGCACCAGCTGCTGGCCCGGCTTGATGGTGGAGCCGTTGGTGAGGCCGTTGAGCTCGATCAGCGCGCCGATCGACACGCCGTGGCGCTTGGCGATGCCGTAGAGCGTGTCGCCCTGCTGCACCTGGATGGTCTCGCCGGCCGGGGGCGTGCGCGGACGCTCGACGCGGCGGTCGGCCGATGCGCGATCCGGCGTCCGGTCCATGGGCCGGCTGGCGAACCGGTCCGGGCCGGGGCCGGGAGGCGCATCGGCGGCGGCGGGAGAGTTGTAGGGCGGCGCCCCGTAGGCGGGCGGCGCGTAGTCGCGACCGCGGGCCACCCGCTCGTTGGCGGCTCCGCCATAGGGCGCATCGCCGAGGCCGGCGCCGCGCGGCGGCGCGCCGGGGGCATCGTAGCTGGGATGGCGACGGGCGACCTGGTCGGACGGGGGCGGCAAGGACCCCGTCGGCCGGTTGTTGCTCTCGGTCAGACCGAAAGCCGGGAAGTCGAAGCGCGTGACGTCAGCGCTGCAACCGCCGGTCAAAACGACAAGCACGATAACCAATCCGTGCGCGGCGTAGCGCTGCGCAAGATCGGCACGAACGCACGTAGTACTCAACATCGGGCACACCTCGTACAACCCACGTGTCATTAACCCTTAAGAGGTTAAGAGCGCGTTAACGACGTGGGTCCCGCGCCGGGCCGCCCTATGCGAGGCAAACTCGCAGCCTCGCATTGTCCCCGTGCGGAAGGTGTAGGCGGCGATTGTGTGAGCTTCGCGGCGGCTTGTTGGCGGCATCGCGGCCGGCGGCGGGGTCAGACCCTATTGAGAGTCCGTCTCTGCATGTTCCGACGGTGCTGCAGGGTCTGACCCCTTACCCCAGCGCCCGCTTCACGACCTCGCGCATGCCCTGGTGCGTCAGGTCGAGGAACAGCGGGGTGACCGAGATGTGGCCCGCATAGACCGCCCACAGATCGGTGCCCTCCTTGGCCGCGGAGCGGCGCCGCTCGAACGCCAGCCAATAGTAGGGGTTGCCCCAGGTGTCGTGGCGCTCGTCGATCTGCAGCAGGCCGGCGTCGCGCTTGCCCTGGGTGGTGACGGTGGTGGCGACCACGTCGGCGGGCTCGCGGTCCGGGAAGTTGATGTTCATGACGGTGAACGGCGCCCACTCGACCGCCAGCAGCTTGGCGATCAGCCCCGGGGCATGCGCCAGCGCCGTCTGCCACTTGATGGCCTTGTGCCCCTCGATGCCGTAGGCCTGCGACAGGGCGATGGAACGGATGCCGAGGATGGTGCCCTCGAAGGCGCCGGCGATGGTGCCGGAGTAGGTCACGTCCTCGGCCATGTTGGCGCCGCGGTTGATGCCCGACAGCACCAGGTCCGGCGCCTTGTCCTTCAGGATGTGGCGCACGCCCATGATGACGCTGTCGGTCGGCGTGCCGCGTACGGCATAGGCGCGCTCGTCGATGCGGCGCAAGCGCAGGGGCTCGTTCAGCGACAGCGAGTGGCTGGCGCCGGACTGGTTGGTCTCCGGCGCGACCACCCAGACGTCGTCGGTGAATTGGCGGGCGACCTCGCGCAGGGCGTGCAGGCCGGGCGAATCGACGCCGTCGTCGTTGGTGAGGAGAATCCGCATGGGGAGCACTGTATCGGCCAAGTTCGGTGCCGTTGCAATGCGAGGGAGTAGGGAGTAGCGAATAGGGAGTAAGACGGGAGCCAATCTACTCCCCACTCCCTACTCCCCATTCCCTACTCCCACACCCATGCCCAAGATCACCGTCTACACCACGCAATGGTGCCCCTACTGCCTGATGGCCAAGCGGCTGCTGACGCAGAAGGGCGCGGCGTTCGAGGAGATCGACGTCAGCGGCGACTGGGCCGCCCGCGACCGGCTGGTGGAGAAGGCCGGCGGGCGCATGACCGTGCCGCAGATCTGGATCGGCGCGATGCATGTCGGCGGCTGCGACGACCTGCACGCACTGGAGCGCACCGGCAAGCTGGATGGGTTGTTGGCGGGTTGAACTCCGCCACCACGCGGCGCCTCCCCCTGTGTCGAAGGCATGCCCTTCGACACGAACGAGGGGGGAGGGCGGTGCGTCCGCGACTTAGATCGGCCATCGCCGAGCCGGCAAAATGTGCAACGGCCGATCTAAGTCGCTGGACGCATCGGGTGGGGGTGACCATTGCCCATGCGACAGACACCCCCACCTAGACGCGCCGAACGAGTTAACGCCTCGCGTTTCGTGCGCAGCAGCGGTCGCGCAAGAAGGCGGCGCTAACTCGTGGCGCGTCTTCCTCCCCCCTCGAGGGGGAGGGGGTGCCAAACGACTCAGGCCTTGTCGATCTTCTTTGTTCCGCCCATGTAGGGCACGAGCGCATCGGGGATGGCGACCGAGCCGTCGGCCTGCTGGTAGTTCTCCAGGATGGCGACCAGCGTGCGGCCGACGGCGAGGCCGGAGCCGTTCAGGGTGTGCACATACTCGGGCTTGCCGCCGGGGCGCCGGAAGCGAGCTTGCATGCGCCGGGCCTGGAAGTCGCCGCACACCGAGCAGCTGGAGATCTCGCGGTAGGTGTCCTGCCCCGGCAGCCACACCTCGATGTCGTAGGTCTTCTGCGCGGCGAAGCCCATGTCGCCGGAGCACAGCAGCATGGTGCGGTAGGCGAGGCCGAGGCGCTTGAGGACTTCCTCGGCGCAGGCCGTCATGCGCTCGTGCTCGGCTCTGCTCTGCTCGGGCGTGGTGATGGAGACCAGCTCGACCTTGGAGAACTGGTGCTGGCGGATCATGCCGCGCGTGTCCTTGCCGGCGGCGCCGGCCTCGGCGCGGAAGCAGGGCGTGTAGGCCGTGAACCGGAGCGGGAGCTCGGCCTCGTCGCGGATGGACTCACGCACGAGGTTGGTGAGCGGGACTTCGGCCGTGGGGATGAGCCACCGACGATCAGGAGTAAGCTGATACTCAAATCCGAGAACTTCAAGTTTCTCTTGCCTCGCTGCTTCGACGCCATTCTTTTCGACGTATTCGAGAATGGCCATACGATCTAATTGGAAGTTCGAATAAGCATGCTTGCGTTGCGCGTCTTCAGTCTCAACGCGAAATTGGTCGTCGCTGAACTTCGGCAACTGCGCCGTGCCGTACATCACCTCGTCGCGCACGATCATCGGCGGCGCGATCTCGGTGTAGCCGAACTCGGTCGTGTGGATATCGAGCATCAACGACGCCAGCGCGCGCTCCATGCGCGCGAGGTGGCCTTTGAGTACGACGAAGCGCGCGCCGGACAGCTTGGCCGCCGTCTCGAAGTCCATCAAGCCCAGCGCCTCGCCGATCTCGAAGTGCTGCTTGGGCTTGTTGATGCCGCCGAGCCGCGGCGGCTCGCCGACCTTGCGCACCAGCTGGTTGGCGTGCTCGTCCTTGCCGACCGGCACGCCCTCGAGCGGAATGTTCGGGATGACGGACAGCGCGTCGTGCAGCTCCTTGTCGGCCTCGCTCTGCGCCTTCTCGCCGGCCGCCAGCGCATCCTTGAGCGCGGCCACCTCCGCCATCAGCGCCTGCGCCTTGGCCTCGTCCTTGGCCGCCTTGGCCTTGCCGATCTCTTTCGACGCCGCATTCCTGCGCGCCTGCGCCTCCTGCAGCCGCGTGATCACCGCCCGCCGCGTCTCGTCGAGCGCGACCAGCCCATCGGCCATCGGCTCCAGCCCGCGCTTCCTCAACCCCGCGTCGAACGCCCCAGGGTTGTCACGTATCCACTTGATGTCGAACACGAGCCTCGCCTCTTGCTCTTCGTCATGCCCGCGGAGGCGGGCATCCGCGCCAGCTGATTGTGGCGTTGTGCATGCCCACCGATACTTGCGTGGGTCCCCGCCTTCGCGGGGATGACGTTGCCAAATTTGCGCGTCGTATACGGCTTCTGCTGTCCAAGGTCCAGTAAACGCTTTGTAAGGCAGTGCTTGACAATACGCCCGGCATTGGCTTACATACGCGCAAATCAGAAACTTGATAGGAGGAGCCGCCCCCATGGTTACGACATATGAGGGTATTGGACATGATTCGCTCTTTTCGGAGCCGAGCGCTCCAGCGGTACTGGGAGCGCAATGACGCCTCAAGGTTGCCCCCAGACCGAGTCAAGAGAATCGAGATGCTTCTCGACCGCTTGGATGCGTCGACGAAACCTAGCGACATGAACCTGCCGGGGTTGGATTTTCATAGTCTGTCCGGCAACAACAAAGGGCGTTACGCCGTCAAGGCATCTGCTAACTGGCGAATCACGTTTGCATGGGAGGAAGAGGACGCCCTTCAGGTCGACTTCGAGGACTACCACTGAGGTCGCGGAGCAACGGATCGATTGGCCGATGAGCAGGGTTACGCCACCGAAGCGCAGCGTCGAACGATGCCCCACGCACCCGGGCGCGTTTCTGCGCGAGATCGTGCTGCCGGCGATGGCCGTGAGCAAGGTCGATATCGCGGCGGCGCTCGGAATCTCGCGGCAGACGCTGTACGACATCCTGGCCGAGAAGCAGCCCGTCACGCCATCGACGGCCGTGAGGCTCGGCGCAGTGTTCGAGACCTCGCCGACGTCGTGGCTGCGGATGCAGACGGCCTATGATCTGTGGCACGCCGAACGCGAGATCGATACCTCCAAGCTGCAGCCGCTGCCGAAGGCCAGCTGACGCTCAACTCGACGGCGCCGGCGGCGCGGCCGCCTTGGCGGCGCGGACCTTCTCGACGCGGACCACAGCCAGGATCGCCGCCTCGTAGAGCAGGATGGTCGGCAGCGCCATGGCGATCATGCTGAAGGGGTCGGGGGGCGAGAGCACGCCGGCCGCCGCGGTGATGGCAACGATGGCGTAGCGGCGGAAATCCTTCAGGTTCTGGGCGCCGACGATGCCGGCCTGCGCCAGGAGAGTGAGGATCACCGGCAGCTGGAACATGATACCGAAGCCCAGGATCAGCGTCATGATCAAGGAGAGATATTCGCTGACCTTCGCCTGCAGGTGGATCTCGACCTGCCCGCCGGTCTGCTCCATCGACAGGAAGAACTTCATGGCAAGCGGCATGACGACGAAGAACACCACCGCGGCGCCGGTGATGAACAGCGCGAAGGTCCACCCCAGATAGGGCAGGAACGCCTGGCGCTCGTTCCTGTAGAGGCCGGGCGCCACGAACTTGTAGACCTGGAGGGCGATCATCGGAAAGGCGAGGAAGAAAGCCCCGAACAGGGCGAGCTTCAGCTTGGTGAAGAAGAACTCGTGCGGGGCGGTGTAGATCATCTCGATCTTCTGGCCCTCGCCGCGCGCCCACTGATAGGGCAGCACCAGGATGTTGTAGATGTCGGTGGCGAAGGCGAAGCAGACGACGAAGCCGAGGCCGACCCCGATCAGCGTGTAGATCAGCCGCTGGCGCAGCTCGATCAAATGATCCATCAGCGGGGCTTTGGAGGCCTCGATCTCGTCGTGGCCCTCGGGCTTGACGCTCTCTTGCACGCGTCAGGCTCCGCTTTTCTCGGGCGCGCGGCCGGGCCCGCCAGTCACATCTCCAGCCACGTCGGCCGTGGCGGCGACCGGCTCGTCGGGATGGGCGGCACCATTGAGAGGGCTCGCCGCGGGAGCCTGCACGCCGGCCGCCCCACCGGAACTTGCCAGCGGCAGCTCGTCGGCCGCGGGTGCAGGCGCGGGCGCGTCGAGCGCGGGCGTGACAGGAGCTTCCAGCGCCCCGTCCACGCTTCTGTTCGCGTCCGCTATCTGCTGCTCGACCGACTGCTCGGCCGCGCGCACCTGCGCCTCCGCCTCGCTGCCCAGCGTCTCGACCTGCTTCTTGAGCTCGCTCAGCTCGGACTCGCGCATGGCATCGTCGAACTGGGCGCGGAACTCGGCGGCCTGGCGCTTGATGATGCCCATGTACTTGCCGATGGTGCGCAGCAACGCCGGCAGATCCTTCGGGCCGATGACGAGCAGCGCCACCGCGAACAGGATCAACAGCTTGCTGGAGGTGATGTCGAACATCAGCTCAACCTAACGGCGCGCACGCGCGAACTCCTTGCCAGCCGGAATATGGGGCGCTCGGGAGGCTGCCAAGCCGAAAACCGGTCAGGCCCCTCCAAGTCAGACCTTGGTGCCGCCCCAGCCGGCCTTGCTGGCTTCCGCGCCCGCGGGCTCGCCTGGGCGCTGCTCCATGGGCTTGGCCGCGGCGCTCTCGATGACCTTCGGCGGCTCGTCCTTCTTGGCCGGGTCGTCCTTCTTGGCCGTATCCTCGTCCTCCGCCATGCCCTTCTTGAAGCTCTTGATGCCCTTGGCCACGTCGCCCATGATCGAGGAAATCTTGCCGCTGCCGCCAAACAGCAGCAGGGCCACCGCCAGGAAGATGAGCCAATGCCAGACGCTCAGGCCACCCATGTCGTATCGCTCCTTTTGCAGCCGCAGCTGCGGTCTTGCGCATTTTTGCGCACTATCGCAGAAAGGGACCGCACGGGCAAGTTTGCCACACTACTCGAGATACGAACTAAGCGCCTGAATTCAAGCCCTTTCCACGCGCTGCCGCCTCGCCTCGTCGCCGGCGCACGCGAATTTGGAGTCGAGCTTTCAGAGCAGCCGGCGGCTTCCCGACAGGGTGATCGACCCGACAGAGGGCAGGTTGGAGAGCTTCTCGATCTTCTGCTCGGGCAGGCTGCCGTTGACGATCGTCTCGCCCCGACAGCCGGCGAGACCGATCGACTGCAGCAGGTCCGCTTCCGCGTCGGTCAAGGGCTCCTTGAAATGGACGTGGACATGGAAGAGCTGTGTCGCCTTGCGGGTGAGGGCGGCGGCAAGCGCGGCGTCGAGCTTGGAAAAGTTCACCTCAACCTCCACCCGCTTGCCGGTCTCAGAGCGTGGTGCATTCGATCAGTCCATGGCCCCATTTCGCATCGTATTCGATTCCGCCCGGGCGAGTGCAGCAGACCGACAGCGCAGCCTTAGCAGCTTGCGGCGTCAGCTTGGAATTGCGCTGCAGCATCAATGCTATCACACCTGAAACGAACGGACACGCCATGCTGGTTCCGGCGTTCACACGAAAGCTATTGTCAATACGATAGGCGTCAGGCGGACTTGAGGCCGATGACAGGGCCGACACGATCATGGCCCCCGGCGCAATCAGATCGGGCTTGTGAACACCGTTTCTCAGCGGTCCTTCGCTGGAGAACCCGGCGACGGCGTTGACCATCATTTCGATTTGGCGCGGCGTGCTGCCTTGGTCGGTCCAGGCAACGCGGGTGGTATAGGCCCCGACCGTGATGGCCTCGCCCGAGGCTCCCGGCGATCCGATCTTGTAGGCGTCGTCGACGCTGGAGCCGCGGAACATGACTGCGCCATGGCCGCCGCCATCGTAAACCCAGACGTGGACCGTGCCGTTGGCAACGGCGCGCCCAGCCTTGGCCCGCAAGCGCCATAGACCCGCGTTGCTCGGCACCCCGGCGCTCACCGGCCCCTGCACCTCCACAAGGAACTGCAGGTCGCCTTTAGGAGTGGGGCCGGGCGTCGAGAGCGTGACACTGCCGGCCGGCAGATCATAGGTGCGAGCGAAATTGCCTCTCCTTATGACGCGCTGGAAGGGCGTCGAGATTCCGCCCGGATCCTGAACGGCGATCTCCAGCGTGTCGCCGGCGCTGTACCACCCGTTGAGGAATGTGACGGTCGAAAGGGGGCTGCGCGTGCCCGGATCGTTCAGCGCGGGGATCCGGAACGCCGCCTCCACCGTGGTGCTCGGCACCAGCGCGAGCCTCGCATGGATATCGTCGTTGCCCTCGTTGCCGGCCGCGCAGCAGACGATCCGTCCGGCACCCGATTGCTGATCGATGATCTGCGACAGGGCATCGGTGCCGTCGTGCGCATCGGCGTGCCCGCCCAGGCTGAGATTGATGACGGCGGGCATGCCGAGGCCCCGCGCCACGCGGAAAATGTAGCGCACCGCGTCCGAAATGTGTCCGTCGTTGAGGTCGCTCTTGACGACGACCAGGGTCGCCGCTGGGGCCACGCCTTCGTAGGTTGCGTCCTCACCCGCCGCGATGCCAGCCACATGCGTGCCGTGGCCGTTCTCGTCCGTTGCCGCGGCGACGCTGCCGCCTGCAGTCTCCGTCCCGTACGCGCCCTCGCGCACGCCGCCGCCACCGACGGTCTGGTCCCAGACGTAGGCGATGCGGCCTTTGAAAGCCGCGTGGGAGCCGTCGATCCCGCTGTCGACGATACCGACGACGACACCCTTCCCATCGAGGCCCAGCTTCCTTCGGAAAGTTGGGACATCGCTGCGCTTGCAGGCCGTATCCATAGCGAGCTTGAGGTAGCGCGTGGGGCGGATGCGGTGGATGCGCTCGTGGTCCGAGAGGCGGGCGATCTTGTCGACGGGCACAATGGCCGTACGCAACTCTCCGCTGGGCTGGTTTACATGGACGCCTTCGGCGGCGAGGTCATCGAGCTTCGCATCGGCGTCAACCGACAGAAACACCACGGCGCGGGGCACGTGCGCGGCCTCGGCCACTCCGCTCGATGCAGGATGCACGCCGAACAGCTGGCGCCGGCCCAGCACAGCGCCCGCGCCGCCGACCCGATAGCTGTTGAGAAGTGTCATCACGCCCGGCGAGAGCTTATCGTAGCGCATGGCAATGCCCCTTTTTCGTCAATAAACGGACTGCATCAATCGGCGGCCGGAGCCGGCGTGCCGGCAAGGCTACCTCAAGGTGCCTTGGCGGTCCATATCGGCATCCGCGCGCAGGGGCTGCGTTTCGGCCGGGAACACGAGCACGCTTTCGGGGTCGACGGCAATCGACACCTCCTCGCCGCGCTGCGGCACCTCCCACTCCCGCACCAGCGTGAGGAGCGGGCGCTCGAACCCCTGCACGGCGATCTCGATCACGGCAAGGTCGCCGGCAAACCGCGCGTGCAGCACCCGGCCGGGCAGCCCCCCGCCGGCCGCGCCGATGCGGATGGCCCGGCGGCGGATGCACAAAATGGCGTCATCGCCTTCGTCGAGGCCCGGCCCGGCAAACGCGCCGATCGGGGTCCGGAGGGCCCCGCCCTGCACCTTGAAGGGGATCTCGTTGATCTCGGAAAAGAGCCGCGCCACGAACAGGTCGGCCGGGTTGCGGTAGAGGTCCTCGGCCTTGCCGGCCTGCACCAGCCGGCCGGCGCGCATGACGGCGATGCGGTCGCCGAGCCGGATCGCCTCGGCGGGGGCATGCGTCACGATCAGACAGGTGGCGCGCGTCTCGCGCAGCACGCGCAGCGTCTCCTCCTGCAGCCGCTCGCGCAGCTGCACGTCGAGGCCGGAGAACGGCTCGTCCATCAGCATCACGGCCGGACGGGGGACGATGGCGCGGGCGAGCGCCACGCGTTGCTGCTCGCCGCCCGAGAGGATGTGAGGGTAGTCGCCGGCGGTGCGCTCGAGGCCGACGCGCACCAGCGCCGCCAGCGCCTCGCGGCGCGCCTCCTCCCGGGGGAGCGATTTCAACCCGAAGGCGACGTTGTCGAGGATGGTCAGGTGCGGGAACAGCGCGAAGTCCTGGAACATCAGGCCGACGTTGCGCTTCTCAGGCGGCACGAAGCGGTTGGGTCCCGCGACCTCGTAGTCGTTGATGAGCACCCGCCCGCCGCTCGGCCGCTCGATGCCGGAGGCAATGCGCAAGAGCGTGGTCTTGCCGCACCCCGAGGGACCGAGCAGGCACACCACCTCGGCAGGCGCGATGTCGAGCGAGACGCCGGCGAGCACCGTGGTGGTGGGGTAGCGCCGCTCGACCTGCTCGAAGGTGAGCCGCGCGGCAATCGTGCCCGCGGCCCGGCCGGGCGGGCGCTGCAGGCTCTCCTCCGGGCTCGCGCGCGGCCGGCGCCAGACTCTGTCGATGAAATTCACGAGAGCTCCAAGGCCCGCCCCGCGCGGGCCGCCGAGCGATAGCACATTCGGCGAAGTTCAGCCTGGCGAAGCGGCAGCCATCTTCAGCGCGATCCGAGCCGGCGCAGCCGGTCGGGCGCCTCGGGCGCGCCGAGCTCGCGTGCCCGTTCGTACCACGTGCGTGCGGCGACGACGTCCGGCTGCAGGCCCAACACCTTCAGCTTGGCCAGCTCGTCGGGATCGTACGTGCCGGCGAGCGCGACCGCGCTTTGCGCCAGCCCCACGTCCACCGCCCGCTCGAAGAACTTGCGCGCGGCATAGACGTTGCCGCGCTCGAGCTGCTCCATGCCCTTGGCGTGAAGCCCCAGCGCGCGATCGCGTTCGGCCGGCGACAGGGGAACCGGATCCGGGCGAGGTGGTGGCGGCGCCTCCTTGCTGATGACCGGCGCCGGTTGCGGCGAAGCGACGACGAGCGCCATGCTCGCCTCGGCCAGCACGGCGCCATCGACGCTGACGAGACTGATGGCCACGTCCGATCGTCCCTGCACGCCCGTCGGCACGATGATCGTCAAATTCGGCAACGCGGCGAGCGGGACCGCCCACGCTCCCGGTGCGATCGCGTGGCCGTCGGACAAGGCAGCTGCCGGCGGCAGTCCGCGCACGCGGACGAAGCTGTTCTTGGCGAGCGCGTCCGGCGGGCCGACCCGGATCGATAGGCGCACCGTCGAAGCCGGCGTCGCCTGCACGAGCGAAGCGACGCTGATGGTGATGCGCTGCGCCTGCTGCGCATTGGCTTCGCCCCACCCACCAGGCCCGCAATTGCCGAGAGCCACGGCTGCAACAAGAGTGAAGGCGACGGCGCACGCTGCAAAGCGGGGCGCCCGCCCCACGCGGCACACCGCTCGAGCCGTCGCGCGCGCGTGGGCTTGTGCGCGATCGCCGGACCCCTGCCTTGGTCCCGTCAGCAACGTCTCTCTCCCCCAATTTGCCGCCGAGCCGTGCCCTCGTCGCCAGCGGCAAGAAGACCTGTACGATCGCGTCATTGTCGTTTCTGCTGCCGGCTCCAGTCCAGGAACTGCTGGAACAGCCGCTCCTGCTCGGCAACGTTGCCGGGCGCAGCGCGTGCCGCCTGCTGGCGCGCAAGATTGGGATCCACGTTGGCACTCGCCGCCGCCAGCTTGTCGATCATCGCCTGGGCGGGCGGGAAGCGCGTCCAGCCGGGAATCGTACCAGCCAGGTTCATCTGCTTCCAGCCGGGCTGATAGGTCGGCCCCCGCAGCTTGTCGAACCGATCGAACAGGTACTCGATGAATCGCACACAGCGGCGGTGGCGGTCGGTGCTCGGGGCCCAGTTGTAGACGGCCAGCAGGGCCGAGACCGAGATGGTGGGAATGGACTCGCCCTTGGCAATGAGGTTGGGGTAGTCGGCCGACGTCAGCTCGGCTGGAACGTAGTAGTCCTCGAACTTGGCGGAGAACTCGAGCGGCAGGAAGTGGAAGCCCGGCTCGGGCTTGAACTTCGCGAACAAGTCGTTGGGCTTGCCGACCACGTGGACGATGCCCGCGAGCTCGCCCTTGCGCATGGCTTCGAGCGCGAGCGCGTTGTTCTGGAAAACCTTCTCGACCTTGATCCCGAGCCGGTCGAAGACGATGCCGCCGGTATAGTTGGCCGCGCTGCCGACGGTGTTGAAGCCGACCTTCTTGCCGGCCAGGTCCTGGATCGTCTTGATCTCCTCGCGCACGTAGAGATGAAACTCACCCTGGAACATCGGGATGACGTAGTTCACGCGGCGCTCGATGCCGGGTATCTTCTCCACGTTCTTGAAGTGATCCAGCACGTCGGCGTAGGTGATGGAGAAATCGACGCCCTTCAAATAGATGAGGTCGGTGACGTTGCCGACCGCGCCGTAGCTGATGATGGGCAGGACGCGCAGGTTGTCGGCATCGTCGAGCGCCCTGCCGAGGTCGGCGGCGTAGCGCACGAACGTGCCCTCGAGCAGCCCACCTGCAACACCGACGGTCCAGTTGTTGATGCGGGCCGCCTTGGCGACCTCGTCCACGCCGACAGGCTTGTCGGGGATCGGCAGGGCGCGACGCGGCGCGGGCGCTGCCGCCTGGGCAAGCACAAACGTATCCGATGTGATTTGCGCCGCGGCCGGCAGCGCCGAGGTCGCCAGCACGGCGATGATGCCGCAGAGTCCGGTCAAAGACGCATGCATTCCATCGACCTCCCTCGGGTGCAAACGCTCAGTGATGCCGGCGATGGGACCGAGCCGTCCCGCGCCGACACGTGAGCTTTGATGTTGTTGGGAGCGGGCCGACCCATCCGGCCCGGGCCACTCCGGATCCGAGCAAACAACCAGATTCCGCAGTCGTTTTGCTCAACTCACTCCGAACGCAGATTGGTGTTCATTTTGCGGCGGATTGTGGGCCTCGAAAGGGCATGTCGCCCGCGAGCCTGCGGTCACGCCGAGGGCGCGGAGCGCCGAGCGGGATCCAGACACGAACGCAACGCCGGAGACCTTGGCTGGATTGCCCGCTGACGCTGCGCTCGCGGGAATGACGGCGGCACCCTACGCCGCGCCCGGCGGCTCGCCTTCGTCGCGGTCGAGCGGGAGGAGCGGCTCGTCGCCGTCGTCGCCGGCATCGAGCGGCAGCTCGTCGGGCATCAGGGCGGCGGCGTCGGTCGGCTCGGGCACCGTGAAGTCAGGCGGCAGGTTGCTGTCGAGCAGCCCCGAGCCCTTCAGCTCGGCGAGGCCCGGCAGGTCCTTGATGGCGTCGAGGCCGAAGTGGTCGAGGAACTGCTCGGTGGTGCCGTAGGTGATCGGGCGGCCCGGCGCGCGGCGGCGCCCGCGCGGGCGCACCCAGCCGATCTCCATCAGCACGTCGAGCGTGCCGGCGGAGGCGACCACGCCACGGATCTCCTCGATCTCGGCGCGCGTCACCGGCTGGTGGTAGGCAATGATCGCCAGCGTCTCCATCGCCGCCTTGGACAGGCGCCGCTGCTCGGTGGCATGACGCTCCAGCAGGTAGGACAGGTCCTCGGCCGTGCGGAACGCCCACTTGCCGGCCACCTTGGTCAGATTGATGCCGCGGCTCGCATAGAAGCCCTTCAGCTCCTCCAGCAGCGCGGACACGTCGTCATTCGATTTCAGATGCGTGGCGAGGTACTGCTCCGCCAGCGGCTCGGAGGCTGCAAACAGCAGCGCCTCGAGGATCCTGAGCTGCTCGCGCCGGTCGGCCGAGGGCAGCTGGGCGATGTTCGATGGCAGACCCGGCCAGCCCTCGTGCGCGACGGCCGCGCTGGCTGCGGCAGCCGTCTCGTCCAGCGCAGCGTCGCTCCGGTCGCGCTCCGGCTCGGATCTGTGCGGCACCACCGTGAGCTTGGGCGGAACCATTCCTGTCCCCTTCTTCTTGTGCAGTGTTCAGCTCCAACGACTCACTGGGACTGGATCGAACTACAGACGCTGCCACTCCGCCCCCGCTTCGCGCTTGCGCATATAGATGGGCGCGAACGGCTCCGCCTGCGTGATCTCGACCAGGCCCTCGCGCGCCATCTCCAGCGCGGCGCCGAAGGAGCTGGCCACCGCGGTCCTCGCCACCTCGGGGTTCGTGACATACTGCTCGAGGTACTTCTCGAGCTGCATCCATTGGCCCGTCCACTCGCCGACCATGGCCTCCAGACGCTCGCGCGCCTGCTTGATCGACCACACCGTGCGGCGCGGAATGACGTGCACGCGCTTGGTGGTGCGCCGGCGCTGCTCGGCGTAGGCCTTGAGCAGGTCATAGATGATCGCCGTATACTGCCGCACGCGGATGGTGCGCACCCCTTCCGGCATGCCGCGCGCAAAGATGTCGCGCCCGAGCCGCTTGCGGGTCATGAGGCGGGCGGCGACGTCGCGCATGGCTTCCAGGCGCTTCAGCCGGAAGGCCAGGCGAGCCGCCAGCTCCTCGCCGCTCGGCTGGTCGTCGGTGCCGGCCTCGCGCGGCAGCAGCAGCTTGGATTTGAGGTAGGCGAGCCAGGCCGCCATCACCAGGTAGTCGGCGGCGAGCTCGAGGCGCAGCGCCTGCGCCTGGGCGATGAAAAGGAGATACTGCTCCGCCAACGCCAGCACGGAGATCTTGGCGAGGTCGACCTTCTGGGTGCGCGCGAGCGCCAGCAGCACGTCGAGCGGGCCCTCGAAGCCGTCCAGACTGACGACCAGGGCCTCGTCGGCCAGCACCGCCTCCTCCGCGGCCTCCCAGTTCTCGAAGCTCGGCTCGAAGCTCGGCTCCGGCGCCTGCGGCGTGCTCATGCTCGAATCGACCATGACAGTTTCCTAGAGCGAGATCGTTTCAGGTGGAAGCGCTCCGCTTCCGCCTGAAACGTGAATCTCTCTCTACACAATGAACCAGAGCAGGATTCACGCTTCGGCCGATACCTGTGTTGTGGCGTCGACGTCGTTCAATCCGAAGCGATCCTGCTCTAGTCGGCTTTCCGCGCGGTGGAAAACCTGTGAATCATTGCGCGACACTACACTGATTCAGGCCGCCAATTGCAAACTTCGGCGAGGCAGGATTCGGCCTCGGCCACGTCGAAAGCCTGCGGCTGTTGCGCGATTGCGGCACGCGCCCGCTCGAAGCGCGCCAGCGCCACGCCTGCGAGTCTGGGCACCACGGCGGCAACGCTCTCGGTCTCCGCCAGGTCGCCGCTGCAAGCCAGCACGAGGTCGCTGCCGGCCGCGAGCACGGCGCGGGCGCGCTCGGCCACGCTGCCCGACAGCGCCTTCATGCCGATGTCATCGCTCATCAGCAGGCCATCGAAACCGATGGCGCCGCGAATCGCCTGCTGCGTCACGCGTTGCGACGTGCTGGCCGGCGCGTTCGCATCGTAGGCGGTGAACACCACGTGCGCCGTCATGGCGGCCGGCAGGCCGGCGAGCGCGCGGAAGGGCACGAAGTCGGTGGCCTCCAGCTCGGCGCGCGTCGCCGAGACGAGGGGAAGCGCGTGGTGGCTGTCGATCGTCGCCCGGCCGTGCCCCGGCACGTGCTTGATGACGGGGAGCACGCCGCCGGCCATGAACCCGTCCGCCACCGCCGCACCCATGACGGCCACGTCGCCCGGGCGGGACGCGTAGGCCCGATCGGCGATGATGGCATGGCACCCAGGCGCGGGCACATCGAGCAGCGGAGCGCAGTTGGTGTCGATGCCGAGCGCGCGCAGGTCAGCGGCCGTCAGGCGCGCCACGAGGCGAGCCGCCCGGGCAGCCTTGTGCAGGTCGCCGGCGTAGGCCCCGGCGTAGGCGGCGGCCGCAGGCAGGGCGCGCCAGTGCGGCGGCCGCAGCCGCTGGACGCGGCCGCCTTCCTGATCGATGAGGACGAGGATATCCTCGCCGACGACGGCGGCCCTGACGGCGTCGGTCAGGCGGCGCAGCTGGGCCGGGTCGACGGCATTGCGGGCAAACAGGATCACGCCGCAGGGGCGCGTTTGGCGCAGCACGGCCGCCTCACGCGCGGTGATGTTCGGACCGGCCAGGGCGGTGATGAAGGCCGACAGCATGCTCGATTTGCTCTTGGCCTCACCGGGGGGAGCACGCCGCCACGTCGCGCGGAGTGGCCGCTGCTTGCGGCTGCCGCGCTCGCCTCGCCGAACGCCTCAGTACGTCGTCACCCAGCAGCCGGCGTGGCCGGCGGTCTTGAGCTGGTTGCATACGCCCGCGGCCGCATCGCGCGAGCCAGGCGGGCCGACCACCGCGCGGTACCACACGCCCTTGTCGCCGAGGTTGGCTTCCTGCACGTCGGGCGTCCGTGTCGCCAGCACGTCGCCGTACTTCTGCTGCAGGTCGGCGAAGGCCTTGAGCGCGTCCATGCGTGACTTCTTCGAGGACAGCACCGCGACGAAGCCGCTGGTGCCGGCGGGCGACGCGGCCGCAACCGGGGCCGCTGCCGCTTCCTTAACCTTGGGAACGGGGGCCTTGGGCGGGCTGGCCACGATCTTCCTCGCCGGCGGAGGCGCGGGCTCGGCCGCTGCCGGCACCGCTGTCGGCGCCGCCGACGCGACCCTGACCGGCGGCGGAGGCTGGGGCGCGACCCTGGCCGCGGACGGCATCTGCGCGCGGGCCGCAGCCGGAGGCCCAATATTCTCGAGCGTGACGCCCGGCACGGCAACCATTGGCGGGCCGGAAGGCCTCGGCGGCACGCTCGACGTGACGACCGCGGCCGGTGGCTGGCCACCCGGCGTGATGGGAATGATCTTCACCCGGCGCGGCGCGTTCGGATCGTCGCTGGCGCGGTCTTCCTGCGGCTCGGCACTGCCCGCCACCCGTTCATCGGGCAGGCGGTTCAGAAGCTTCTTGTCGGTGTGGGCGAACTCCTTGCCGCCGGGCGTGTCGGGCCGGATTCTGTCGGGTCCGCCGGCGACGTTCTTGATCAGGGGGGCGCGCGCGCCGCTGGACGCCACGAAGGTCTTGTAGGTGTACGCCATCGCGCCGCCGAGGCCGATCGCGCCGACCAGCGCCGCGGCGATCATCAGCCCGCGCCGACGGTAGCGCGGCTCCTCCACGTCCTCGGCCATCGCCTCATCGAGCTCGGCGTCGGTCTCGCCATAGCCCTGCTGGGGGGCGCCGAAGCGGGCGGGATCGCCCTGGTAGTGGGCAGCCTCGGGCGGATAGTGCGTCGGCTCGGCCTGCGCATAGGCTTGCGGCGCAGGCGGCGCGTAGGCCTGCCCGGCAGGCGCCGGCATATAGTTGCCGAGATCGAAGGCGCGTGGATCGGCCTGCGACTGGCTCCACGGCGCGCCGGCCTGCGGCGCGTGCGCAAGCTGCTGATGCGGCTGTGGTTGCGGCTGATGCATCTGCGCCGGCTGGTACGGCGGCGGATAGGGCGGCGGGAACGTATTGAAGGGCGGCTGCTGGCCTGCCGGTTGCGGCGCGTAGCCGTAGTTGGGGTCGGGCTCCGCGGCCTGCGGGAAATAGTATCCCGGCGCCTGCTGCTGGCTGTACCCCTGCTGCTGGCCATGGTGCGCCGGCTGGTCGGGGTAGTGCGGCGCTGGGGGCCACTGGCTTGCAGGCTGCCCCGTGGGTGGCGCCGTGAACTGATCGTCTGCCGGGTGGCGCCTGACTGGCGGCCTTCCCCCGGTCGCTACCGGACCGTTGCGAGACATTTCCGAATTCCCTTCATCCCCGTATGCCCGTTTGCCCGTCGAATCGACCTTAGCGCATCTCGACCGGTGCGTGTACGCCAAGAATCGCTAATCCAGAGGCCAATACCTGTGCATTGGCTCGGACCAGCGCGAGGCGTGCAGAAGTTAGAGTCCCATCACTAGCCTGAATAAAGCGCAAATGTGGCGATTCATTGCCTCTCGTCCACTGGGCGTGAAAAGTAGAAGCCAGATCATATAGATAGAACGCAATGCGGTGCGGCTCGTGAGCCCGCGCGGCAGCTTCGGCGGCGACGGGGAAAGCGGCCAGCTTCTTGATCAGCTCGATCTCGCCGGCATCGGTGAGGAGGGAGAGGTCGGCTTGCAACAGACCAGCCGATTCCCATGTCAACTGCGGAAAGGCCTCCTTGGCGTTGCGAAAGGCCGAGTGCGCTCGGGCGTGCGCGTACTGCACGTAGAAGACGGGATTGTCCTTGGACTGCTCCACGACCTTGGCGAGGTCGAAATCGAGCGGCGCATCGTTCTTGCGGTAGAGCATCATGAAGCGCACGGGATCGCGGCCGACCTCGTCGACCACCTCGCGCAAGGTGACGAAGGTGCCCGCCCGCTTCGACATGCGCACCGGCTCGCCGGCGCGGAACAGGCGCACCAGCTGGCATACCTTGATGTCGAGCGCGGCATTGCCGTCGGAGAGCGCGGCGACCACGGCCTTCATGCGCGCGATGTAGCCGACGTGATCGGCGCCGAACACGTTGATCAGCTGCCGGAAACCGCGCGCGAGCTTGTTGTGGTGGTAGGCTAGGTCGGAGGCGAAATAGGTGTAGCTGCCGTCCGACTTCATCAGCGCGCGGTCGACGTCGTCGCCGAACGCGGTCGACTTGAACAGCGTCTGCTCGCGATCCTCCCATTCGGCGTCGTCGTGGCCCTTCGGCTTCTCCAGCCGGCCCTCGTAGACGAGCCCCTTGCGGCGCAGCTCCTCGATCGCCGCCGCCACCTCGTCGTGGCCTTGCGTCAGCGAGCGCTCGGAGAAGAACACGTCGTGCCTGATATCGAGCGCGGCGAGGTCCTCCTTGATGCTCTCCAGCATCATCGCGATGGTGACGTCGCGCACCAGCGGCAGCCAGCGCTCCTCGGGAAAATTCAGCAGCGCGTGCCCGTGCTGCTGCGCCAGCGCCTGGCCGACGGGCTTTAGATAGTCGCCCGGATAGAGCCCCGTCGGGATCTCGCCGATGGCCTCGCCCAGCGCCTCGCGATAGCGCAGAAAGGCCGAGCGGGCCAGCGCATCGACCTGGGCGCCGGCATCGTTGATGTAGTATTCGCGCGTCACGCCGTAGCCGACGTAGGCGAGCAGGTTGGCCAGCGCGTCGCCGAACACCGCGCCGCGGCCATGGCCGACGTGCATGGGCCCAGTCGGGTTGGCGGAGACGAATTCCACGTCGACCTTCTCGGCCCGCCCGAGATCGGCACGCCCGTAGGCGTCTCCCTCCTTCAGGACGGCGGCGACGACGCCGTGCCAGACGGCGGGGGCGAGGCGCAGATTGAGGAAGCCCGGCCCCGCCACCTCGACGGCGACGATGTCGGGGTCGGCCTTCAGCTTCGCCGCCAGCTTGTCGGCGATGTCGCGCGGCTTCATGCCAGCCGGCTTGGCGAGCACCATGGCGGCGTTGGCGGCCAGGTCGCCGTGCGCCGCCTCGCGCGGCGGCGACACGTCGACATGCTTGAAATCGAGCCCGGCCGGCAGCGCGCCGTCGGCCTGCAGCGCCTCGAGGGCGGCGAGGATGCGGGCGCGCACGAGAGCGTGGACGTTCATTGGAACCGCTGGCCTGAGACAGGTGAGATGGTGAGTGATGAGATGGTCTGGGGCTAACGCAATTCCGGCGTAGCGTCAAACAGACGGCGGTGCTCCTTGATGGCGAAGCGGTCGGTCATGCCGGCGACGAAATCGGCAACAACCTGGGCACGGGCTGCCTCATGGTCGCGTGCGCCGGCCGCCCCCCACGGGCCCGTCATCTCGGCGGGCTCCGCCATGTAGCGGCGGAAGAGGTCGGCAACGATGCTGGCCGCCGCCACCATGATGGCCGTGACGCGCGGGTGGCGATAGAGATTGGCGAACAGGTAATCCTGCAGCCCCTCGACCTCGGCGCGACGCGCGGGCGACAGCGCGATCACGCCCTGGGCGGCGGCACGCACGCCGCCGAGGCTCGGCTCGGGAAGGGCCGCCAGCCGCAGGCGCGACTCGCGCACGACATCGTCGATCATGGCGGTGATGATGCGGCGGTTGACCTCGTAGATCACGCGCTGGGTGTCGGCCGCGGCGCGCGACACCTCGGCGACGAACGGGCCCGCCAGCGGCACGTCCCGCAGGTCTTCCAGCCGCAGCAGGCCGGCGCGCAGGCCGTCGTCGAGGTCGTGGCTGTTGTAGGCGATGGCGTCGGCGATGGCGGCTGCCTGCGCCTCGGCCGGCGCGAACAGCGACAGATGCAGCCGGGCGGCGAGCCCCGCCTCCTCCACCGCGTTGCGCAGGATCGCCGCACCGGCGTCGCCTGCCGCCAGCGGGCCGTTGTGCTTGGCCAGCCCCTCCAGCGTCTCGAGCGACAGATTGAGCCCATCGAAGCTCGCGTACTTGCGCTCCAGCCGCGTCACCACCTTGAAGCTCTGGGCGTTGTGATCAAAGCCGCCGTAGGGCGCCATGGCCGCGGCCAGCGCGCGCTCGCCGGCATGGCCGAACGGGGGGTGGCCGAGGTCGTGGGCCAGCGCCAGCGCCTCGGCGAGGTCCTCGTCCAGCCCCAGCAGGCGGGCGATGGCGCGGGCGATCTGGGCCACCTCCAGGCTGTGGGTGAGGCGCGAGCGGTAGTGGTCGCCTTCGTGAAACACGAACACCTGGGTCTTGTAGGTGAGGCGGCGGAAGGCGGTGGCGTGCACGATGCGGTCGCGGTCGCGCTGGAAGGGGGTGCGCATCGGGCACGCCGGCTCGGGGTGCAGGCGGCCGGCGCTGGCCTCGGGATGGGCGGCATAGGGCGCCAGCGGCCGCCCAAAGCGCGCCTCGCGCTCGCTTCCCGCCGTCGATCGCCTTGCTGGGCCAGTTGCCATGTTGCGGTCCGGCACCGAAGTGCGGGTTTGACAAGGGTCTTTGCGTTCCTATCTGTTAGACTGGGAATCGCCGCCCCATCTTAGCCTATCGAAGAGGGGGTGCGTGCAACCGAGCCAAAAGCGCATGAGCCAGCAAGAGACCGTTCAAGGGACCGTTACTGTCACCGACCGCGCCGCCCGCCGCATCACCCAGATCGTGGCCGGCGAGCCCACGACGCCGCTGCTGCGCGTCAGCGTGGAAGGCGGCGGCTGCTCGGGCTTCTCCTACAAGTTCGGCCTGGTCGGCGCTGCCGAGAGCGACGATCTGGTGATCGAGCGCGACGGCGCGCGGGTGCTGATCGATCCCGTTTCGCTCGACTACCTGGCAGGCTCGCAGATCGATTTCGTCGACGACCTGATCGGCTCCGCCTTCAAGATCAGCAATCCCAACGCCACCGCGTCCTGCGGCTGCGGCACCAGCTTCTCGATTTGATGGGCCGATACCTGCGTCCAGGTGCTGATTTTAACCGTGATCGGACTTATCCCCGCGTTCCCGGGCCGTGCTATAGTGCGTACACCTCGGCTCAAACGAGGGGTGTCTGCTCGAGCGACACCTCGAGCAGCACACGGGCTGGGGGTCGCGCGACGGCGACACGGTTCGAACCCGTGCGCCCGGTGCCATGGTGAACCGGATCGGTCAAGCGGTATCCAGCGCGACAGCGAGGCTCGTGAGCCGCGCTTCTTCTCACAACGGTCCGGCGGCTCGCGAGCCCCGCTCCCTCGGCCTTTTTTGCTACTGACACTCGTGGAAACCGAGTGGGCAGACAATCGGCGTTGGCACGAGCTGATAACCGGCGACACGGGTCGCCGAAGGTATGCCGCACGGTTGGTACGTACCCTCTCATCCACCAGGTGGGCGTCCCTCCCCCTGCGCCTCGGACGCGTCCGAGGCGCGAACGACGGGGGAGGGCTGTGCGTCCGCGGCTTGGATGGGCGCATGGGTACCGCCCAGCACGCGCCGGCGCCGAGCCAAGTCGCTGGACGCACTGGGTGGGGGCGACGGGCCGCGCCGCACCTCACCCCACCAGGAACAATCTCAGAAGTCCTGCGAGAGGCGCTCACACACGGCCTGGGCGGCGGCGGCGTCGCGTAGGGCCTCCTCCGAGGTCGCGTCGCACATGCGCTCGCGCACGCGGGGCACGGCCTGGGGCTCGAGCTGCTCGAGCGCCGTGGCGTAGAGATCGGCCAGCACGGACAGCTGGGTGGCGTTGAACAGGTAGGAGTAGCGCCGCAGCGCCGTGGCGATGGCGCGCTTGCAGGCTTGCCCGTCGGCGCTGTCGAGGCTCGTCGCCCGCGCGCACTTGACGACCGCCCGGTTGCCGTCGGCAACGAGGTTCTGGCGCGCGAAGTCGTCGACGGGCGTCCCCTGCAGCGCCGTCACGATCTCCAGAATGATTCGCGCTTTGCTCACCCTCAAAGTATACGCCCGCTGCCTATGACTTCGGCAACACATGCGCATAAAATTGGCAAATTCGATCTGAACCTGCTTTGGGCAGTCCCCTTGTGCGCCCACAAATTAGGCAGGCTGCCGCGCTAGCAATCCGGCCGGCCGGCCACCCCAGCTTGACCCGTCCCGCACCGCTGATATTGAGGCGCCATGAAAATCGCCACCTGGAACATCAACGGCGTCAAGGCGCGCCTCGACGGCGCCGTCACCTGGCTGAAGGAGACGAGCCCCGACGTCGCCTGCTTCCAGGAGATCAAGAGCGTCACCGAGGCGTTTCCGGCCGAGCCGTTCGAGGCGCTCGGCTACAACGTCGCCGTGCACGGCCAGAAGGGCTTCAACGGCGTCGCCATCCTGTCCAAGCGGCCGTTCGAGGAGGTTGCCGTGCGCGGCCTGCCCGGCGACGCGGCCGACAGCCATGCCCGCTACATCGAGGTGCTGGTGCCGCGCCAGGGCGGAAACGGGGCCAGAAACGGGGGGGGCATCGTGCGCGTGGGCAATCTCTATCTGCCGAACGGCAATCCGATCGGCACCGACAAGTTCGCCTACAAGCTGGCCTGGATGAAACGCTTCGAGGCGCGCGCACGCGAGCTGCTGGAGCTGGAGGAGCCGCTGCTGCTGCTCGGCGACTACAACGTCATCGCCGAGCCGGTCGACGCCAAGAACCCGGAGGCCTGGCGCGAGGACGCGCTGTTCCAGCCCGAGACGCGCTCAGCCTTCCGCGCGCTGCTCAATCTGGGGCTGACGGACGCGGTGCGCGCCTGCCTGCCGGGGCCGGGCATCTACACGTTCTGGGACTATCAGGCCGGTGCCTGGCAGAAGGACCACGGCATCCGCATCGACCACATCCTGGCGTCGCCGCAGGCCACGGACCGGCTGGTCGCCGCCGGCATCGACAAGTTCACGCGCGGCTGGGAAAAGCCGTCGGACCACGTGCCCGTGTGGGTTGAGTTGAGGGAGTAGGTAGTAGGCACTGCGATCCTGTTCTACTGCCGACTGCCCATTGCCAACTGCCTACTTCGTGGCGCCGGCATCACGCAGGCCGAAGCCGAGCGCGCCGCCCTGCATGACGTCGGGACGCGCCGCGGCAGGCGGGGCGGCCGTCACCGCCGCGGGCGGCTCCTTGGCGCCGGCCGGCTCGTAGCGGTGGATGTCGACCATCTCGCCGTTGCCGCACGCGCGCTGCGGCTGCAGCTCCGGCCGGCCGAGGCCCATGCGGTCGGTAGGCGCAGTCGGGCGCGCGAACATCTTCTTCCACACCGCGACGATGCCGTCGGCCTGCTTGCGCGTGCCCTGGGAGGTGCCGCAGAAGATGTTCTGGTAGATGTCGTCGATCCAGATCCGCTCGTGGGCGGGCGCGCTCTCGACCGCCATGGTGATGAGGGCGAGCGCGCGCTGCTCGTTCTTCTTCACGTGACGCCCGCGCCACAAGAGGTCGGCGAGCACGGCCTGGGCGGCGGGATGGCCCTCCTCGGTCAGCACCGAGAGATAGTGCATGCCGCGCTTCACGTCCTCGCTGTTGGCGCCGCCCGTCAGATAGATCTTGGCGAGCTCGAACTGTGCGTCCTTGTCGCCGAAGAAGGTGGCGGCGTGGTGCAGATATTCCACCGCGCGCTCGGGATCGGGCTCGACGCCGATGTCCTTGACCCCGCGGTGCAGGTAGCCCGCCAGCGCGGTCAGCGCCTTGGCGACAAAGGGCGCGCGCCGGCCGTCATCGGGATCGGTGTCGGCATTCTCGTCCGCCAGCTTCTGGAACAGCAGGTAGGCCTTGGCGTGATCGGTCTGGGCGCCGACGTTGTCGGAATAGATGCGCGCCAGATAGAACTCGGCAAAGAACCGATTGAGCTCCGCGCCCTTGGTCGCGGCTTCCTCGAGCGCCGGAATGGCGATCTCGTAGTAGCCCGACTTGTAGGCGCCGAGGCCCTGCTCGAACGCCGCCCGAGGCGACGCATATTTGACGCTGCCTTGCGCCGCCGCCGCCGATCCCGCCGCCGCGAGGATCAGCAGCGCTGCCAGCAGCCTGCTAGATATCGGCATAGCAAACAACTTCCGCTCTCCCGCCTGCATGCGTGACCGCGCCCTTGCGGGCTGGCCCTACCTGGTCCGCATATTTTCTCAACACGCCGCTTTGATAGCCATTCGGTGGCGCTTTCCAGGCCTTGCGCCGCTTTTCGAGCTCGGCCTCGCTCACCTCGAGATCGAGCGTGCCCTTGTCCGCATCGATCGCGATCATGTCGCCGTCCTGGAGCAGCGCGATCGGGCCGCCGACCGCCGCCTCCGGGCCGACGTGGCCGATGCAGAAGCCGCGCGTGCCGCCCGAGAAACGGCCGTCGGTGATGAGAGCGACCTTGTCGCCGGCACCCTGGCCGTAGAGCGCAGCGGTGGTTGACAGCATCTCGCGCATGCCGGGGCCGCCCTTGGCGCCCTCGTAGCGGATGATCAGGACGTCGCCGTCCTTGTAGTCCCGGCGCTCGACCGCCTGGAAGCAGTCTTCCTCGCAGTCGAACACGCGCGCGGGGCCACGGAACTGCAGCTTGGTCATGCCGGCCACCTTGACGATGGCGCCATCCGGCGCCAGCGAGCCCTGTAGCCCCACCACACCGCCTGTGGGTGATATGGCCTTTGAGACCGGATAGACAACCTTCTGATTTGTATTGAACTTCACGTTTTCGAGATTTTGCTTGATGGTCTTGCCGGTGACGGTCAGGCAGTCCTCGTGCAGGTAGCCCCCGTCGAGCAGCGCGCGCATGATCTGCGGCACGCCGCCGATGTCGAACACGTCCTTGGCCACGTATTTGCCGCTCGGCTTGAGGTCGGCGATGTAGGGCGTGCGCTTGAAGATCGCGCACACGTCCAGCAGGTCGAACTCGATGCCGCACTCGTGCGCCATGGCCGGCAGGTGCAGGCCGGCGTTGGTCGAGCCTCCCGTGGCGGCGACAATGGTGGCGGCGTTCTCGAAGGCTTTGCGCGTGGCGATGTCGCGCGGGCGGATGCCGTCGGCGATGAGCCGCATCACCGCCTTGCCGCTCGCCAGCGCGTACTCGTCGCGGCTCTCGTAAGGCGCGGGCGCGCCCGACGAGGCCGGCAGCGCCAGCCCGATCGCCTCCGATACCATCGCCATGGTGTTGGCGGTGAACTGGCCGCCGCAGGCGCCGGCGCCGGGACAGGCGATGCATTCCAACTCGTGCAGGTCCGCAGCCGACATGTTGCCGGACGAGTGCTGGCCGACCGCCTCGAACACGTCGACGACGGTGACGTCCTTGCCCTTGAATTTGCCGGGCAGGATCGAGCCGCCGTACATGAAAACCGCCGGCACGTTCAGGCGCAGCATCGCCATCATCACGCCCGGCAGGGATTTGTCGCAGCCGGCGAGGCCGACCATGGCATCGTAGCAGTGGCCGCGCATGGTGAGCTCGATCGAATCGGCGATCACCTCGCGCGAGACGAGCGACGACTTCATGCCCTGGTGGCCCATGGCGATGCCGTCGGTGACGGTGATGGTGCAGAATTCGCGCGGCGTGCCGCCGGCCTCATTCACGCCCCGCTTGGCGGACTGGGCCTGACGCATCAGCGCGATGTTGCAGGGCGCGGCCTCGTTCCAGCACGACACCACGCCGACGAACGGACGGTGGATCTGCTCTTCGGTCAGGCCCATGGCGTAGTAGTAGGAGCGATGCGGCGCGCGCGAGGGCCCCTCGGTGACGTGGCGACTAGGAAGCTTGGACTTGTCGAATGTCCTTGCGTCCATCTCTCTCGTGCTCCTCAGCCTTTTGCCGAAGGCGCGGCCTCCGGGACAACATCGTCATCGAATGCATACGCTCGACCGGCCAAAACGATAGCGGCCGGCAAAGGCACAAATGCCGGGCCCAAACCTCACGATCGGGCCAAAACTGCGGTGAACCGCGCGTGCCGCACAAGCGCGCACGCAAACCCCGGTGAATGCGATCCGCAACCAATGTGTTCAGGCTTTGTGGCTCAACGGTGGCACACAGGGACAATTTCGTTGCGATAGGGCAACACCAAATTAACTACGTGAGGGCAATGAACGGGTTCCCTCAGCGCAAGGCCGGTGCCCATGCGAGACAGGCAGCCTTGATCTGCTTTGGCGTCCCAGGCCGGGGGTGCCCTTCATCATTCCGGCTGGTTTCAGCCTCATGCTAATTTGTCACGCCCTGCCGCGCATCCTGCCGAGGTCTGCATGCTTGCGCCCGAATCCGCCGCCTCTCCGACGCCGCTCGCGGCCGGCGCCCGCATCAGCTGGGTGCATCCGCCCAGGGGATTCCTGGGGCTGAGCCTGCTCAACGGCGCGTTGCGCATCCTGACGCTGGGCGTCTACCACTTCTGGGGCAAGACCGAGGTGCGCCAGCGCATCTGGTCGGCGATTCGAATCGACGGCGAGCCGCTCGAGTATCGCGGCACCGGGGCCGAGCTGTTCCGCGGCTTCCTGATCGTCTTCTTCGTGATCCTGCTGCCGCTGGGGCTCGCGAGCTTCCTCGTGCCGCTCTACCTGCGCGGCGCCGGTCGCGTCGGCTACGAATCCGTCTTCTACCTGTTCCTGTTCCTGCTGTCGGGCTTCGGCATCCACCGCGCGCGCCGCTACCGCCTCTCGCGCACGCGCTGGCGCGGCATCCGCGGCGGACTGTCGGGCAGCTCGGCGCCGTTCGCGTGGACCTATCTATGGACCATGCTGCTGGTGCCCGTCACGCTCGGCTGGATCGTGCCCTGGCGCGCCGTGAGACTGCAGAAGGCCCTGTTCGGCGACACGCGCTTCGGCGACCAGGCCTTCACCTTCACCGGCCGCGCCGGCCCGCTCTACCGGCGCTATTGGCTGGTGTGGCTGAGCGCAATCGTGCTGTTCATCGGCGCCGGCGCGGCGGTCGCCGGCATCATCGGCTTCCAATACCGCGCGACCGGCTTCCGGGTTCCGACGGCTCGCGCCATCAACGGCGAGATGATCGCCGCGATCGTCGCCGTGGTGTTCGGCGCCTTGCTGATCTTCGCCATGATCCGGGCCTGGTACAGCAGCGGCATGCTCAACTATTTCGCCGCCCAGACGCGCTTCCACGGCGCCGGCTTCGAGCTGCAGGCGACGGTTCCGAGCCTGGTGTGGCTCACCGCCAGCAACTTCCTGCTGCGCATCCTGTCGCTCGGCTTCCTGTCGCCGATCGCGGACGCGCGGGCCATGCGCTATATTGTCGACCGGCTGTCGATCGATGGACCCATTGCCTGGCCGCAGATCGGGCAGAACCCGGACGTGCTCTTGAAGAGCGGCGAAGGGCTGGCGGAGGCGTTCAATGTCGATGCCTTCTGATCCGAGGCCCTATGCCGGCAGCCTCAGCGACGGCCGCTCCGCCGGCGCGACGCGCGTCGAGGTGGCGCTGGCCCAGGGCGGCGTCGAGCTGCGACCGCGCGGAGAGCGGCAGGCGCCGGCCCAGCATCTGGTGTGGCCGTACGACAAGCTGCGCAGCGCCGTCCCGCTCAGCGCTGCTGCCCCCGACGTCCTGCTCAGCCTGAAGCCCGACGGTGGGCAAGCGCTGTTCGTCGCCGATCCCGCCTTTGCGGGCGCCCTGCTGGCGCGTGCGCCGGCGCTCTCTTCGGCGCACCAGCGTTGGCGGGGCGTGCGGCCCGGCCTTGCCGTCTTCGCCACCGTGGCCTTGGCGGCATCGGCCGTGTGGGTCGCCGACCTCAGTCCAGCCAAGGCGGTGGCACGGGTGATGCCGCAGCAGTCCCGCGAGGCGCTCGGGCGCGCCGTCATCGCCGGCATGACCGAGGGCCGCAAGGTATGCGAGACGCCGGCCGGACGCGCGGCGCTCGACAAGCTGATCCAGCGCCTGACCGCGGCGGCCGCGGACAAGCCCATGGCCGCGCGGGTGACGCTGGTCGACTGGGGACTGGTCAATGCCTTCGCCGTGCCCGGCGGGCAGATCGTGCTCACCAACGGCCTCATCAGGCAGGCTGCGTCCTCCGACGAGGTTGCGGGCGTGCTCGCCCACGAGCTCGGCCACGCGCTGGAGCTGCATCCCGAGACCGGCGTGGTCAGGGCGATGGGCCTCGCCGCCGCCACCCAGCTGATCTTCGCCGGCTCGAGCGGCACGGTCACCAACATCGGCCTGATCCTGACGCAGCTGCGCTACACACGCATCGCCGAGCAGGAGGCCGACGCCCATGCCATGCGCCTGCTGAAGGGTGCCGGCATCTCGCCCAAGGGCCTCGGCGATTTCTTCGAGCGGCTGGAGGGCAAGCAGCCGATCCCGGAGGCCGTCAAGAAAATTACCGAGTTCGAGGCGATCCGCACGCACCCGCTGACCAAGGACCGCATCGCCGTCGTGCGCGCGCAGGCGGCCTATCCCACCACCGCGGCCCTCGGCGACGCCGACTGGCAGGCGCTGCGCCAGGCCTGCGGGGGGGCACCCGTGGTCCGACCGGTGGCCGCCACCGGCCAGCCGTCCGCCGACGGCACGCCGATGCCCGTGCCGGAGCCCAGCAAGGAGGAGGCGGAGGCCGACCGCGAGATCGCCGAGGCCAACAAGGCGCTGGAGGCGAACCCCAACGACGTGGCCGCTTTGCAGAAGCGCGGTCGCGCCTTTACCAAGAAGAACGATCACACGGCGTCGCTGGCCGATTACGCAAGGGCCATTGCACTGAAACCGGCCGACCCGGGGCTGCACTACGGGCACGGGTGGTCGCTGCAGAACCTGCGACGCTACGAGGAGGCGTTGCGCGCCTACGACGAGGCCTTGCGGCTCGCCCCCAACTACGCCAATGCGCGCAACAACCGCGGCAATACCAACCGGGCGCTGAAGCGCTACCCGGCGGCGTTGCAGGACTTCGACGAGCTGATCCGGTCGCAACCCAGCTACATTCATGCTTACTACAATCGCGGCATCGTCCATCGGGACCTGAACAGTCACGAGGACGCGATCCGCGACTTCGGCGCCACCATCGCCCAGGACAAGGACTACACCGCCGCCTACACCAGCCGCGGCATGTCCTATGAGCGAACCGGCGCGCGCGACAAGGCGATCGCGGACTTCCGCGCCGCGCTGGCCGTGCCGCCGAAATACAACAACGGCGCCTGGGCGCATCGCACGGCACGCGAGCGGCTGAAGGCGCTGGGCGTCGACGCGGGCCGCTGATTGAACGATGCCTGCTCCGCCCGGCGCTTGCTCGAGCTCGAATTACCGAAGCGTAACGCGCCTGGCATGCCACAGCCCCGCGATCGCCCCATTGTGGCACCACAGTGATGGCGTCCGGCATGGAGCGGGTTGCATGCGCAGGCTCTCGAAGGTCGCGCTCATCGGTCTCGTACTGGCGGTCGCCTACGCGGCGTGGCCCGTGCAGGCTGCGCTCGAGATCCGCGAGGCGCTCGTCGCCGGCGACACGGCGACGCTCAGGCGCAAGATCGAATGGGAGACCTTGCGCATCTCGCTCAAGGCCTCGCTCAGCCCCGAGACCATCGCCCGCCTCGCCGCCGACCCGGAGGCGCCCCAGCCGACCCTGTGGCAGCGCGTCAAGTCGGCGGTGGCGCCGAAGATGGCCGATAGCGTCATCGACCGCTACGTGACGCCCGAGAATCTGCCGGTGCTGCTCGGTTATCAGCGCCGCTACCGCGGCACGGTCCGCCCAGCGCTCGGCCTCAAGGAGCCGCCCACGCACCTGCAAGGCACGTGGTTCGCAGGCGGCGCCATCGACCGCTTCGCCAGCTTCTGGACCCGCGTGCGCCGCGCCGTGTTCCACTCCCCCACCCACTTCGTGCTCGAGGTCGAGGACAAGTTCCGCCCCGAGCGGCGCTACGTCGGCACCCTGGAGCTGAAAGGCTGGGAGTGGAAGCTGACCGGCCTCAACGTCACCGGCGGCGGGTTGTAGGTTGTCATCCCGGAATTCGCGACAGCGAATATCCGGGACCGCTCACCCCTTCAGCCTCGCCACCAGCTCTGCCGTCTCGGCATCGGCGCCGTGCGCGCGCTCGGCGAGGCCCTGCACGACGCCGGCGCGGTCGGCGACCGGGCGGTTCTGGCTCATCTTGAGCTTGCCCTCGAGCCGCGTGATCGCCAGCTCGAGCCCGACGATGCCCCGCGCCATCACGGCCAGGTAGCTCTCCGGCGCGTCGCTCGTTGCCCAGCGCGCCTCGTAGGGCGCCTCCTGCTGGTCGGTCAGCTCGGTGACGTGGGAGCGCAGCCACGCCTCGTCCTGGATCACGCGCAGGCGGCCATAGGCATGCACGACAGCGTAGTTCCAGGTCGGCACCGCCTTGCCGTGCTCGGCCTTGGAGGGATACCAGCCGGGCCGGATGTAGGCTTCCGGCCCCTGGAAGATCAGCAGCGCGTCGAGGTCCGCCGAGAGCGTCTTCCACTGCGGGTTGGGCCGCGCCAGATGGCACTCGATGCGGCCGAGCGGGCTGGCCGCATCGACCTTGAGCACCGTCGGCAGATGCGTCGCCACGAGCCCGTCGGCGCTGTGGGTCACCAGTATCGCGAACGGGTGCGCGCGCATCAGCGCATGCGCCTCGCCGGCATCCTCGACCTTGAACTGCGCGGGCGTGTACATCTGTGATCCTCCCAATCGCCCTGGGTACCGGATATTTCGCTTCGCGAAATTCCGGCATGACAACAGCAACTGTCATCCCGGAATTCGCTGAAAGCGAATATCCGGGACCCAGCATCAGGTTGCCGCCTCGACCCGCTTCAAGGCCGCCTGCAGCTTGGCCATGGTGGCCTCGAAGTCCACCTTGCGCTCGCGGTTCTCCTCCACCACCTCCGGCGGCGCCTTGGCGAGGAAGCTCTCATTCGCCAGCTTGGCGTCGATCTTCCTGATCTCGGCCTGGCATTTCTCGATCTCGCGGGCAAGCCGCGCGCGCTCGGCGCCCATGTCGATCACGCCGCCCAGCGGCAGCGCCGCCGTGGTCTCGCCCAGCACGATCTGCGCGGAGCCCTTGGGCGGCGCCTTGGCAAACGACATGGCATCGACGCGGGCGAGCCGCTTGATGGTGTCCTCGTGATGCTCGGCGCGCGCCCGCACCGCCTTGCCCGCACCGACCAGCACCAGCGGGACCTTCGCGCCGGCCGGCACGTTCATCTCGTTCCTGACCGAGCGCACCTCGCTGACGAGCTTGACGACCCAGCCGATCTCCTCGTCGGCCTGCGGATCGGCCAGCCCCTCGAACACCGGCCAGCTCGAGAGGCACAGCAGGCTCTGGCGCTTGACGCCGACCTCGACCAGCCGGTCCCACAGCTCCTCCGTCACGAACGGCATGAACGGGTGCAGCAGCTTCAGGACCTGGTCGAGCACCCAGGCGGTGGTGGCGCGCGTCTCGGTCTTGGCCTGCTCGTCGTCGCCGGTGAGGATCGGCTTGGCCAGCTCCAGATACCAGTCGCAAAAGGTGCCCCAGGTGAACTCGTAGATGGCAGTCGCCGCCTCGTTGAACTTGTAGGCCTCGATGCCGGCCGTGACGGCGGCCGCCGTGCGCTCCACCTCGCCGGCGATCCAGCGGTTGAGGGTCTCCTCGACGGCCTTCGGATCGAAATCCCTCTGGCGCACGCATTCGTTCATCTCGCCGAAGCGCGCGGCGTTCCACAGCTTGGTTGCGAAGTTGCGGTAGCCTTCGATGCGCTGCTGCGAGATGCGGATGTTGCGGCCCTGCGCCGCCATGGCCGTCAGCGTGAAACGCAACGCATCGGCGCCGTACTCGTCGATCACACCCAAGGGGTCCATGACGTTGCCCTTGGTCTTCGACATCTTGGCGCCCTTCTCGTCGAGCACGAGGGCATGGATGTAGACGTCGCGGAACGGCACCTCTCTCATGAAGTGCGTGCCCAGCATCATCATGCGCGCGACCCAGAAGAAGATGATGTCGAAGGCCGTAACGAGGGTGCTGGTCGGGTAGTAGCGTTTGAGTTCCTTGGTCTCGTCGGGCCAGCCCAGCGTGGAGAACGCCCACAGGCCCGACGAGAACCAGGTGTCGAGGACGTCCTCGTCGCGCTCGAGCGTGACATCGCTCTTGTAGTGGGCCTGCGCGAGCTTGGCCGCGCCAGCCGCATCGAGCGCGACAAAGACCTTGCCGTCGGGTCCGTACCACGCCGGGATCTGGTGGCCCCACCACAGCTGGCGCGAGATGCACCACGGCTGGATGTTGCGCATCCATTCGAAGTAGGTCTTTTCCCAGTTCTTCGGCACGAACTTGGTCTTGCCATCCTCGACCGCGGCGGTCGCGCGCTTCGCCAGCTCCGCCGCGTTGACCCACCACTGGTCGGTCAGCCACGGCTCGACAATGGCATTGCCGCGCTGCGCGTGCGGCACGGCATGCGTGTGCGCCTCGATCTTGTCGACCAGGCCCAGTGCCTCCAGATCGGCGACGACGCGCTTGCGCGCCGTGAACCGATCGAGCCCGCGATACTTTTCCGGCACCGCGTCGTTGAGCTGCGCGGTCGCATCGAAGATGTTGATCAGCGGCAGGTTGTGCCGCTTGCCGACCGCGTAGTCGTTGAAGTCGTGCGCGGGCGTGATTTTCACCGCGCCGGAGCCCTTCTCGGGATCGGAGTACTCGTCGGCGACGATCGGGATCTCGCGGCCGACCAGCGGCAGCTTCACCTTCGCTTTCGCCTTCACAAGCGGTGCATAGCGCTCGTCTTCCGGGTGCACGGCGACGGCGGTATCGCCGAGCATCGTCTCCGGCCGCGTGGTGGCGACGACGATGTAGTCCTTGTCGTAGCCCGGAACCTTCGCCGCCAGCGGGTAGCGGAAGTGATACAGGTGTCCATTGGGATTGCGGTCGAGCACCTTGCCGAGCGCCTTCGCATCGAACGGCTTCTCGGGATCGCCGGGCGTCCAGTTGAACGAACCCTTGGTCTCGATGGACTCGACCTCGAGGTCGGAGATGGCGCTCTGGAACTCCGGGTCCCAGTTGACCAGCCGCTTGTCCTTGTAGATCAGCTTGTCGTTGTAGAGATCGACGAACGCCTTCAGCACCGCCCTGGACAGCCCCTCGTCCATGGTGAAGCGCTCGCGGCCCCAGTCGCACGAGGCCCCGAGGCGCTTGAGCTGATTGACGATGGTGCCGCCGCTCTCGGCCTTCCAGGCCCACACTTTCTCCACGAACTTGGCGCGACCGATCTTGCGCCGGTCGGGCTCCTGCCGCTCCAGCATCTGCCGCTCGACCACGAGCTGCGTGGCGATACCCGCGTGGTCCGTGCCCGGCTGCCACAGCACGTCCTTGCCGCGCATGCGCTCGAAGCGGCAGAGCACGTCCTGTAGCGTGTTGTTGAGCGCATGCCCCATGTGCAGCGAGCCCGTCACGTTCGGCGGCGGGATGACGATGCAATAGGGCTCTGCCGATGCGCGCTCCGGCCGGCCGGCCTTGAAGGCCTCCGCCTTCATCCACTCGGCGTGGATGCGCGCTTCGATGGCGTTGGGCTGATAGGTCTTTTCGAGCATGGGCGTCTTTTGTCGGATCATGGAAGGCGAGCCGTCGCTGGTAAGGCTCGCGGGCACGGGCTGTCAATGCGCGGCCGCCTGCGGCGGGCCGGGATCGGCTGCCGAGGCTGGTGGCTCACACCTTGGGCACGCCGCCGCGCTCGGCCTTGACGGCCCGCGCCACCTCCTCGCGCACCGTCTTCTCGATCAGGCGCGGCAGGTTGGTGTCGAGCCAGCGCACCAGCACCGGCTCCAGCAGCTGCGCGATCATGTCCTCGAGCGCCCGGCTCTGCGGCGTTCCGATCAGCTCCGCCTTGCCGGGTGCGGCCGCGGCCGAGGCAGGCGGAACGGAGTGCACGGCAGGGGCGGGCGGCGCCTTGGCAAGCGGCGCGATCGGCGCCTTGGCGGGCTGCGGTGGCGCAGCTTGGGCTGCCGGCTTCGCCGCCGTCTCGGGGGCTGCTGCGGGCGCTGCGGCAGCCTTCGCCGGCTGCGGCGCGGGCGGAGCCGCCGGCTTCACCGCCTTCTCGGGTACCGTAACAGGCGCTGCGGCCGGCGTCTGCGGCTTGGCCTTGTCCGCCGCGTCCGCTTTCGCCACGGGCCCTGGTTTGGCTACGGCCTCCGTCTTCGCTACCGGCTCCGTCTTCGCCACGGGCTCCACTTTCGCCGCCGCCGACCCGGTGCCGGTCGCAAAGGAGCTGTCGGCGGCGCCGTTGCTCAGCGCACGCGCGACGGTCGCAGCGTCGCGCCCACCGCCGAACAGGGGCGGGAACGACGAGCGGAGGGTCTCCGGCCGGGACAGCTCGACCTTCGCGGCCGGGGGCTGCTGGCGCTCGCCGATGCCCGCGCGCGCCGGCGCCGAGGGGGTGTTCGCGCCGTCATTCTGGGGCGTGCCGCCGCGCCCGAGGAACCACAGCGGGTCCTTGCCGTCGCCCGCCACGTTGGCAGGCTTGGTGGCATCGACCGCGGCCTCCGGGGCGGCTTTCTTGGGCGCGTGCGCGAAGAAATCGGACAGATCGTCGTCGAGCGCCGTGTCGGCGCCGTTCAAGGCCCCTGCCAGCCGGCTCGTCAGGCCATCGCGCAACTTGGGCTCGGCTGCCGGCGTCTGACCTTGGGCCGCGATCATCGGCGCCGGGGTGGCGGTGGGCTGCACCGGCCTTGCTACCGTGTTGGCTGTTTGCGACACGGCCGGGCGGAGGTCGGCCAGACCGTCCGTCGATTCCTCGGCCAGGCTCTTGCGGATCGACGCCAGGATCTCCTCGAGACTCTGCGTCCCCGTCGCATCGGGCTTACTCATGCCGCACCTCAACTGCCACGTCGAACGAAAGCGCCCGGCCGCCGGAAGCCCGGCCGGACCAACGCGCCCCTCAACCCATCAGCCCAGCCCTTCTATAGCGAACGCGCGCGCCCTGCACCAGCGGGCGGCACGGGCGCGAGCACGGCACGATCGCAGCGATTGCCCGAACCGGCGCCGAGGGACCCGGCCGGCTACTTGGCCGGACGCTGTTTGGAGGGCGGCGGCGGGGGGCCCTGCACCGCCTCGATCGTCTCGCGGCGGCCGTCGTGGTGGGTGATGGAGATGTCGAACCACTTGCGGCGCACGTCGTGATAGTGCGCCTCCGCATCGTAGACCAGCGCGGCCACCGACAGCTCCTGGGCGTTGAGCCGGCCGATGGTCGACAGCACGGCGTAGGAGGCCACCACCAGGTTGCGCCGGTCGGTGGCGAGGTTCACCTCCGAGTTCAGCAGCTCCTGCTCGGCATTCAGCACATCGAGCAGCGTGCGCTGTCCCACCCGCTCCTCCTCGCGCACGCCGGCCAGAGCGATGCGGTTGGCGTTGACGGCCGTCTGGTCGGATTCGACGGCCGCCTTCGCCGCCTCCAGCTGCGACCATGCCGCCACCACCTGCGCCTGCACCTCGGTGCGCGCCTGCTCGATCTCCTGCAGGCGCTGCACGTGGGTGTGCTTGGCCTGCCGCACGCGCGCCTGCACCTCGCCGCCGGTGTAGAACGGCACCGTCAGCCGGCCCGTGACCGTGGTGGTTTCCGACTCCTCGATCGATGCCGAAGGATCAAAGCGCCTGTTGTAGTTGGCCTCCAGTTGCATGGTCGGCAGCAGCTCGCCCCGGATCTGGTCGATGGCGAAGCGCGCCGCCTGCTCGCGATAGAGCGCGCCCACCACGCTGGGGTTCTCGCGGGCGGAAATCTCGACGCCGTCGCGCACGTTTTTCGGCACCAGGGTGCTTGCGCGCGCATCCACCAGATGGCTCGGCGGATGCCCGACCACGCGCTCGAACGTCGCGCGGCTGGTCTTGAGGTTGGCGCGGGCGAGATCGAGCGCGGCGACCGAGGCGGCCCGGCGCGCCTGCGCCTGCGCCACGTCGGTACGCGTCACCTCGCCCACATTGAAGCGATCCTGGGTCGCGCGCAGATCGCGCGTCAGCACGGTCACGTTGTTCTCGCGCAAGCGCACGATGGCCTGGTCGCGCACCACGTCCATGAAGGCGGTGGCGGCCTCCAGCAGCACGGCCTGCTCGGTGGTGCGCAGGATCTCGCGGCCGGCCCGCACGGTCGCCTCGGCGGCGCTCACTGCGCTGACCGTGCGAAAGCCGCGAAACAGCGGCTGCACCACGCCCACCTGATAGCCGCGCGGGTTGCTTTCGCCGTTGGAGGTGGAGGGCGGCTTGGTGTTGGTGTTCTGGTAGTTGGTATCGGCGGAGCCCGTGACGGATGGGCGGTAGCCCGACAGCGCCCGCGGCACCTCCTCGTCGGTCGCGCGCTGCGTGGCACGGGCAGCATCGAGCCGCGGGTTGAACTTGTAGGCCGACGCCAGCGCCTCACCCAGCGTCTCCGCCGTCACCGGCGCTCCTTGGGCGCAAGCCAACAGGGCGGCCAGCGCCGCGGCACTGGCCCATGAGCCACCCCCGCGCAAGCCCCCCATCTGCCGAATCCGCACCTATTTCCCCCGATCCAGCGCCGCCCGCTTACGCGTACTGCCTCACGGTTCGCGCCCGCCGCAGCCGCCCCCGGCCGTTGTCGATCGACGTCGGGGCGCTCTCGCCGACTCGCATTCGGCCCTGGTTATTTCACAACCAAGGCCTTGAAACGCCACTTGAAGTGCTCGGCGCGCAGGATTTTCGGCTGGCGTTGCCGAGTTTCAACACCCCTGCGCCTGTCGAGGGGCATTTACAGCAAACAGCAGGTGCCGCCCGCCTACAAGCTGAATTCAGCCTTGCGGGCGAAGCCCGGCAGCGGCTCGGCGCCCGCGTCGAAGGCGGCAACGGCGTCGACCACCGTGGCTGTGCGGCGCCACACCTGGGCCCGGCCGAAGGCGCCCTCCGCCTGGACGGCCACCAGCCGGCCGCCGTCCCGCAGCTGCTCGAGCAGCGCCTGCGGCACCTGCCAAACCGCGCCGTTGAGCAGGATGGCATCGAATGGCGCATGGCCCGGGGCGCCGGCGGTCAGGGGCCCCTCGATCACCAGCGCATTCTCGATGCCGAGCTGGCGCAGGCAGCGTGCGGCCCGCGCCGCCAGCGCGGCGTCCACCTCCACCGCCACCACCGCCTTCGCCAGGCGGGCCAGGACGGCGGTGGAGTATCCGGTTGCGCAGCCCACATCCAGCACCACCGACGTGGGCTCGATTTCCGCCAGCTGCACCATCTTGGCGAACGTGCGCGGCGCCAGCAGATAGCGCGCGGGGCCCTCGGCGGCGCGGGGCGCGACCGGGACCGTGCCGTCCATGTAGGCGATCGCCTCCGGCGCGAAGACCTCGCGCGGGATCTCCAGCATCGCCGTGATGATGCGCCGATCGGTAATGTCGGAGGGGCGCACCTGGCTTTCCACCATGTTGGTGCGCTGCTGCCTGAAGTCGGTCATCGCGAGGCGGGGCTCATATGCGGGCTGGACCCGGCGAGCCAAGCCGGCCGGGCGGCGCACCTTACCCAAACGGCAGCCCGGCCGCCAGCGGCTAGCGCCCAAAGCCCCTGCCGCAGCCATTCGACGCCAAATCCGGGCGGATCGCGGCCCCGGCGCGGCATTGCCACCCGAATGCCGCGCATGATACACGCTGGCCCCGCCGACCTGTACCCTGGGGCCACGTGGCGGAGTGGTGACGCAGCAGACTGCAAATCTGCGCACCCCGGTTCGATTCCGGGCGTGGCCTCCAATCCAGCGCGATCCGATAGCGCCGTGGGGGTGTTCCCCTCCCAGTCGCGCGCAACCACGTCCTGCAAGGCTGGCGCGCGGGAAGGCCGCGGGAGCGCGGACTTGCCAATAATAAATGAGCCAAGGGCCTTGGCGGGGGCGTCAGCGGTTGCTAAGACCCCTGCGCTGAGGCGCTACCAGGCTATTCCGCGGTAGCTCAGCGGTAGAGCAGCCGGCTGTTAACCGGCTGGTCGCAGGTTCGAATCCTGCCCGCGGAGCCAATTTTCAACACTCCTTTTTCGAGCCATTCTGCGACTCGGGTGCCAAACGGGTACCAGCCGAGCGCTCGTTGCGTCGGCCATAGCTGGTCCATGTGGCCGCGCACTGCCGACACTCGATCCTTCCCGCCCGTCAGAACGCAGAGTCACTGCCGTCGCTGCAGCCTCTGCAACGCCGCGTGGACGTCCGGCAGGCCGCCGATGACCGTGTACACGGTGAACCCGTAGCTGCCGGCCGCAGCATTGTCGAGACGGTAGACCACGTTAGACTTGACGACCCGATCCCTCTGGAATCTCCAGCGTCCGTACCCGGGCCCCGACACCTTCTCGATGACAGGCGATGGGGAATAAAGCCCCAGCGCATGCTTGCCATCCCTCGTTGCCAGGACCACGGGTAAATCCTGCTCGCCGGGACCATCGCTCAGCGGAAGAACGCGCCCGGTCTGGGCGTCGACGGTGTAGAAGGTGTCGAATCTCTGCGGCATGTACGCCGTCAGCACCTCGAATTGGGCTGTCGCACGCGTCGCTGGCAGGTGAAACACCAACTGGTGCTCGAGCACGTTCGGCTGGTTTGGCAGGAAGCGGACCGTCTTGCTGAGGCTGACATCGGACAAGGTCGACGGCGCCTGGTTCCTGGCTGCGCCGCAGGCTGCGGAATGTTCGCCGGGATGCAGCCAGTAGGCCATTTGCGTGAAGGTGCGCAGCACATTGCCGGTCGTGCTGAACTCTTTGAGCAGGCTCGACGACACCGCCTTGGTCCCGTCCCGGCGCGAACCGGCCTCCGTGGGGTTGTCGCATTCGGTGAGGCCGTCGAAGCTGATGGCCGACTGCAGCTCGCGGCCGTGGTCAAAGGCGTCGATGAACTCCACGCCGCCCCATGTCAGGGAGCCGATGGCCCCGGCATCGCGGAAGGTTGCCGCCGCGACGATACCTTTTGCGTCGAACGTACTGTGGATGGCCAACGGGGCCGGAGCGCGTGACAGCGGCCTTTCCGCCGAGGCAACGCCGAGCAGGCAAAGACCCAGCACAGTGGCTGCAACGGCGCGACGCATTCGGCCAACCGATCGGTGTCCTGCTCCTTGCATGTCGCCACCCGCGCGATCCGAACTCGCAAACCTTCCTCAGAGCGCATCCCCTCTCGCTCTGGGCGAACACCAGTCGCCTCGAACATCATATCAGCTGGAGCAGGATCGTTTCTGGTAGCGATAAGCCGCCCCGGCCGTGACATCGCGGCAAGCTGGGCTCGGAGCTCAAAGTGCAGCGGCTGCAATCTGGCGCGCCCAATGAACGGCCGTGAGATCCAGGTTCGCGCGCGTGTCCACGTGGTGCGCGTGTGCGAAAACATCCTCGCCCGCGAGCCAGCGCTGTTCCAAGGCGGGGTCGGTCAACGCAATCGCCAGAGCGCTTCGGAGCTCGTAGGTGGCCACGCGCTGGCCGGACGCAAGAATGGCACCGAGCCACAGCAGCCGCACATCCTTGCCCCGGTACGCAGCCTCCTGCACCACCGGGATCTCCACCTCCTCCCCCTCGAAAACCCTGCGGCAGGCGTCCGCCGACCGCGACAGCACGCGCCGGCAGACGATCGGGCGACTGGCATATACCCCGCAAGCCCCGTCGACGAGCAGGGCGCACGGCGTCATGCGCTTGAGCATTTCTTCCACTGGCATTGCCGCCGTCATGGCGCAGCGGTCCTTGACGCTATCGGGTGACAGGTTGCCGTTGCCGCTGCGCTGGCCGTCCAGCCGCCGCGCAATGGCGAAGACCTCGGGCGCCGATGCGGACACCGGTGTGTGGCAGCAATAGCTGCAGCCGAGCTTGCAGGCGATGGTTGGGTCTTTCCCGAGCGGCGCCAAGGTGCGCTCGGCAAGGTTCACCGCCAGCTCGGCGGCTTCGCTGGCACGGTTCGCGTTGTGCCGCTCCTGGAGCTTCTTGCTGAGCAGGACTCCAGCGCCCAGCCAGGCGATGTCGTTGCGCGGATAGGGCAAGCCTTGCGCAAGCGCCTTGCGACCCAGCTCCATGGCCAGATGCGCCTGCTTGCGTCGCTGCTGTCGCGCGGATTGCCCTGTCATTGGAACGTCCCGGGTCGGTTACGAGGCTTCGCGTTGGGCACCGCCAATGTCTTAGGACAAACCAGGCAGATCAGCCAGCGTCCATGCTGCAATGGACCGTCAGGTGGGCGGCCGCCGGATGCGGGCCCGTTTGACCTGACATTGGGAACAATTTACGTTCAGAAAGCGGGCTGGTTAAAGAAGCACGCGACTGCCTTTGTGGCGGTTGCACTGTCAGCGCCTTTTTCGGATGCATTTGCCCAGTCGCCGGCACCTGGGTCGACCGTGTTGTGGCGCGTGAGCGCTGAGTAGCGCGGTTAGGCCGATTGCTTGGCTCACCCGGCGCCAAGGAGGCAAGGGAATGAACCCGCCACGACCTCGCAAGGCCGTCTGCTATGGATAGGTTGCTGATCTTTGATATTGGGCTTCATAAGGGTTATGACTCGGAGTTCTATCTCAAGAAGGGCTTTCGCGTAGTGGCGCTCGAGGCCGCACCAGCCTTATGCGAGCAGAGTTCAAAGCGATTGGCACACTGGATCTCTAGCGGAAGACTCCAGATTGTGAGCCGCGCGTTATCGGAGCGAGATAATGAGCAGGTTGCATTTTATCTAAACCCTGAAAAAGACGACTGGGGAAGCATCTTCCGTGGCGCTGCCGAGAAGGGGGTAGGCGCGGCCATTCAGATCGAGGTGAAAACCATAACACTGAGCACCCTCTTCAATACCTTCGGCGTACCTTATTATCTCAAGTGCGACATTGAGGGCGCCGACTCGTTACTTGTGCGGCAACTTCTGGCTGACGGTAGGCGACCTGTTCATGTCTCGATAGAAGCCAATGAACCTGCGGACTTCGACCTGTTGGCAGCGTGTGGCTACACTTCGGCTCAACTCGTCAATCAGTGGATGCATCCTTTCGTTGTCTGCCCGAATCCCTCTCGTGAGGGGCAGTTCGTGCAAGCCTCTTTCAACGGGGAAACCAGCGGGTTATTCGGAAGAGAGCTCGATCCTGATAAATGGGTCTCGCTTCCCGAAGCAAAACGGCGATTTGACAACTGGAAAAGCCTTCGACTTCTTGACGAGCGGCTAGCGCCCGGCTGGGTCGACGTGCATGTGCGGTGCGACGCGAATCTGTAAAGCTGTGCTCATGCGGCGCCGCTACCGCAACCGCGGGGACAGTCGCAAACTGATTCCAGGCAATTGCGGCGCTCCCCCTGGACAGTCCGCAACCCTTCGTGTTGTGAGCCCTTGCGCCCGAAGCAATCAGCCGTCCCGCTGAGGCACGTGCATGTGCGGTCAGCTCGGTGGAGCGGGCGCCGTCGCGTCGGACAAAGTGCTCACGATCGCCTTGCCGTCCTTGTCGCGGGTGCGGACCTTCACCGACCTGCCCTTGAGGGCTTTCTCGCTGAGCTCCTTGAGGAACTGCGGCACCACGCGCGCGTCGCCCACCGCCTCGATCAGCCAGAGAATATCGCCCGACTTCCATTCGTCGGGGCGCAGCTTGATGGGCGCGCCGGGGTTCTCGGTGAGCTTCTTGTCCACCTCGGCCGAGACGCTGGCCCACAGCACCAGCGCCGCGGGCACGCCGGCCGCGGCATCCTTGGCGCGCACCTCGGCGATGGCGAACTGACCGGTCACCAGCGGCGGGAACACCAGCCACTCGAGATCGGCGAGCGTGAGGAACTTGTGCTGGGGCGAGCGCATCAGCACGGCAATGATCTGGCCGAGAGCCGCCGACCGCTGCAGCGTCGCCATGGCCAGCCGCTTGGCGTCCTCCGAGGCCGGTTGCCCGCCGGGGCCCGCTGGGGCGCCGGCAAGCGCCGGGCGCGTGGCTGGCGGAGCCTTCAGATTGGGGATGGTGACGGCGGGCGCGGGTTTCGCCGGCGACGGCGCCTCCACTGCCCCAGACGGCTCGGCCGGCTTGCCGTTGGCCGCGGTCTTTTTGAACCCAAATGCCATACGCCCTCCCACACCAACGTCATTGCGATTGTCGACCGGATCGGACCGGTCGCACCAATGCTTATGGGCAATACTGCATTACTCGCTCCCATCTGTCGAGGCGCCGCCCGGCAATGTCGCGCCGGTGCGCCCCGTGTGTGCGAGCGATCTACTGCCACGCCCAAGTATCAGCACCACGACAGGGCTGCTGCGTCGCCGCCTGAAACACCGCGGATTGCCGGCTCGCCGCAGGTTCGAATCTGCACACGGGGCCGGGTTTCCGGAACGCCGCGCCTCCGATCCTTGCAGCTGACAGACCCGCTCGAATCGGCCAGATAGAGCTTCGAGCTCTACCCGGGGGCTCCAACGATCAGACGGGCACGCCCCTACCCGCCCGTCCAACTGGCTCGCATGAGGAAACTTGGCGGGCCTTTTTCTTTTCCCGGCCTGCGCGGGCGCCCAACCACTCGCTGTCGTTTCTGCTACGCTGACGCCGACAGGTGGAGGTATACGATGTCCGAGACCCTGACCCGCTCGCTTGCAGCATTCGTCTCCGATCTGCGTCTCGCCGCGGTCCCCGCGGACGCGATGGCCGTGGTGCGCACCGGCTTTGCCGATTGCGTGGGCACCATGGTCGCGGGCAGCGTCGAGGATCCGCCCAACATCCTGCGCCGGACGCTGGCGCCGGCCGCCGGCGATGCCAGCCTTTATTTGACCGGACCGCGTGTCCCCGCGCCCGACGCCGCCTGGATCAACGGCACCGCCGCGCACGCGCTCGACTATGACGACGTGGCGCTGCGCGGACATCCGAGCACGGTGCTGGTGCCGGCCATCCTGGCCGAGGGCGAGTCGCTCGGCGCGAGCGGCGCTGCGCTGGCTGCGGCCTACGTCGTCGGCTACGAAGTGTGGGCGGAGCTCGCCGGCCGCGATCCAGCCCAGCACCACCAGAAGGGCTGGCATCCGACCGGAATCTTCGGCCCGATCGGCGCGGCGGCAGCATGTGCCTCCTTGCGCGGGCTCGATGCCGACAAGGCCGCGCATGCGATCGCGCTGGGCGCCTCGCACAGCTCCGGCCTGGTCGCCAACTTCGGCACCATGACGAAGCCCTATCACGCCGGCCGGGCCGCGCATTCGGGCGTCGTCGCCGCGCGATTGGCAGCCGCGGGCTTCACCGCCTCCCCGGATGCGCTGGAGCATCCCCTGGGCTTCCTGGCTGCCGTATCGCCGAAGGGCGAGGCCAACCGCACGTCGCCGGCAGCAGCCGGCCGCAGCTGGCAGATCCTGCAGCAGGGCCTCAGCATCAAGAAATACCCGCTCTGCTACTGCACGCACCGCGCCATCGACGGCATGCTCGACCTGCTCGCACTTCAGAAGGTGAAGCCGAGCGATGTGGAGTCGATCACGGTTTCCACCAGCCGGCGCAACGCCACCATCCTGCGCAACAGCCAACCGCAAACGGGGCTGGAGGCCAAGTTCAGCATGCAGTTCGCGATGGCGAGCTCGGTCGTGGCGGGACGCGTGGGGCTGGCCGAGCTGACTGATGCGTTCGTGCAGCGCCGCGACATCCAAACCCTCATGCCGAAAGTCACGGTCGCGCCGGACGATCGCGAGGACCCCAAGCGGCCGGGCGCCGCACCCTACGATCTGGTGACCATCCACACGCGCGACGGGCGGCAGCTCGAGAGCGGGCGCATCACCGAGGAGCGGGGCTCGCCGGAGCTGCCGCTCTCCGCCGAGGAGCTGTGGGTGAAGTTCGCAAGCTGTCTATCGGTCGGCAACCCGAAGCTGAACGCCCGGGCCCTGTTCGAAGCCCTGATGGCGATCGAGAGGCAGTCGGGCGTGGCGGCGCTGCGCGCCGCGTGTGCCGCCTGAGACCGCCCGTTACTCCGCCGCGGCGGCGACTTGGCCGTGGGTCTCGACCTCGGTGTCGATCTGCAGCGCTTCGCTCAGGCGGTTGTAGGCCCCGCACAGCGCAATGCGCAGCGTCAGCTCGACGATCTGCGCGTCCGTGAAGTGCTGCCGCAGCCGGTCGAACACGGCGTCGCGGATGCGGCCGGGCTGCTCAGTCACCAGGGTGGCGTACTCCACGACCAGCCGGTCGATCTCGTCGAAGGCGGGATGGTCCGTTGCGGGCAGCCGATCGATCGCCTCCGCCGACAGGCCTTCCACCTCCAGCTTCGGGGCGTGGTGGGTGACGCAATACTGGCAGGCGTTGAGCTTCGAGGCGACGACGATGGCAAGCTCCACATAGCGCCACTTGATGCCCTGCCGCGCCTTCAGCTCCATCAGCATCTTGCAGAGATGGTCGAGCGCCGGCGGCACGTGCGCCAGCACCGCGGCCTGATTGCGGAACGGGCCGTAGCTCTGAGCAAACGTCTCGTAGGTCTCGGCGATCTCGGGCGGCAGCGCCGTCGAAGGCAGCAGCGGTACGCGGGTCATCCCATGATCTCCTAGTCGATATCCTCGACCTTATCCGCCTCGACGCCCGACATGCGCTGCGCCAGTGCCGACTCGAGGAACGTGTCGATGTCGCCGTCGAGCACGCCCTTGGGGTCGCTGCTCTGGGTGCCGGTGCGCAGGTCCTTCACCATCTGATAGGGCTGCATGACGTAGGAGCGGATCTGGTGCCCCCAGCCGATCTCGGTCTTGCCGGCCGCGGCGAGATTGGCCTTCTCCTCGCGCTTTTTCAGCTCCAGGTCGTACAGGCGCGATTTCAGCATGGCCCAGGCGATGGCGCGGTTCTTGATCTGCGAGCGCTCCTGCTGGCTCGCCACCACGATGTTGGTGGGGAGATGCGTGATGCGCACCGCCGAGTCGGTCGTGTTGACGTGCTGGCCGCCGGCGCCCGACGCCCGATAGGTGTCGATGCGGCAGTCGCTCTCCTTGATGTCGATCACGATGTTCTCGTCGACCACCGGATACACCCACACGCTGGCAAACGAGGTATGGCGCCGCGCGTTGCTGTCGTAGGGCGAGATGCGCACCAGCCGGTGCACGCCCGATTCGGTCTTGAGCCAGCCGTAGGCGTTCTCGCCCTTGATCTGCAGCGTCGCCGACTTGATGCCGGCCTCCTCGCCGGCGCTCTGCTCCACCAGCGACACCTTGTGGCCGTGGCTCTCGGCCCAGCGCAGGTACATGCGCGAGAGCATCTCGGCCCAGTCCTGGCTCTCGGTGCCGCCGGCGCCGGCGTGCACTTCCAGGTACGCGTCGTTGCCGTCCGCCTCGCCCGACAGCAGCGCCTCGACCTCCTGGCGGCGCGCCTCGGCGGCGAGCTTGCGCAGGCCGGCCTCGCCTTCCCGGATGGATGGCTCGTCGCCCTCCGCTTCACCCAGTTCGATGAGGGTGATGGCGTCGTCGAACTCCTGCTCCAGCTTCTTCAGGCCGTTGATCGAGCGCTCGAGCGCCTGACGCTGGCGCATCACCTTCTGCGCCACCTGCGAGTTGCTCCAGAGGTTGGGGTCCTCGGCGCGCTTGTTCAGCTCGGCCAGGCGATTGGGCGCGGTTTCGACGTCAAAGATGCCTCCGCAGCAAGGCAAGCGAATCGCGGATCGCTTCGACGAGCTTCTCGGCTTCGGCGCGCATGGGCGGCCTCCTCGAATTTCCTGAATGCTGGCAACGCGCCGTTGATATAGGCAAGCAGCCCGGGCCTGTAAACTCGGCTGACGGGTGAACACCAAACCCAGCCGAGCCGACTACCAGAGTCCGCGGCCGCTGCTCAGGCTGCGCGGTCCGGGCGAGTCGCTTGGCTGGTCACCGGTGAAAAAGCCGCCGCTTTCGTTGGTGAAGCCGATGATCGAGTAAGCGTCGTCGGGCTCCTCGAACGGCTTGAAGGCTTCCGTGATGGTGTCGCCTTCGCCGCCCTGCATCCGGAGTCCCGTGCGCAGGCTGACGCGGACGAGCTTGATGCCGGGCGGTTGGCGGAACGGCACGGCCTTCTTGTCGGCCAGCGCCATCTTCATGAAGTTGCCGAAGATGGGCGCCGCCACGTGGCCGCCGGTCATGCCCTTGCCCATGGGCTTGGGGGTGTCGTAGCCGACAAACACGCCGACCACGAGATCGGGCGTGTAGCCGATGAACCAGGCGTCCTTCTCGTCGTTGGTGGTGCCGGTCTTGCCGGCGATCGGTATGTTCGGCAGCATCTTGTTGATGATGGTGGCGGTGCCCCGCTGCACCACGCCCTCCATCATCGAGGTGATCTGGTAGGCGGTGTGCGGGTCAACGACTTGGCGGCGATCGTCGCTCAGGTCGGGCTCCGGCAGGCCCGGCTGCCACTGCTCGGCCTTGCAGCGTTGGCACTCGCGCTTGTCGTGGCGCCACTTGGTCTGCCCCCAACGATCCTGGATGCGGTCGATCAGGGTGGCGTGCACCTGCTTGCCGCCGTTGGCGATGGTGGCATAGGCCGTCGCCATCTTGACCAGCGTCGTCTCCCCGGAGCCCAGCGACATGGCCAGCACGGGCAGCAGGTCGTCATAGACGCCGAAGCGCTTGGAGTATTCGACGATCAGCGGCATGCCCATGTCCTGGGCGAGCCTTACTGTCATCTGGTTGCGCGACTTCTCGATGCCGAGGCGCAAGGTCGAGGGACCGAAGGACGACGCACCGTCGTAGTTCTTCGGCTGCCACACCTCCTTGCCGGGCCCCTGGTCGATCTCGATCGGCGCATCGAGCACGATGCTGGTCGGCTTGTAGCCGTTGTCGAGCGCCGCGACATAGACCAGCGGCTTGTAGGACGAGCCGGGCTGGCGCTTGGCCTGCAGGGCGCGGTCGAATTGGCTGGTGGCAAACGAGAAGCCGCCGGCAACGGCATGCACGCGGCCGGTATGCGGGTCCATGGCCACCAGGCCGCCGCCCACCTCGGGAACCTGCATCAGCGACCACACGCCAGTCGGCTTGACCGGGTCCTTGGGCGCCACCCAGATCACATCACCCGGGGCCAGCACATCAGGCACCGCCTTGGGCGCCCCGCGGCCTAACCGCGCCCATTTCACCTCGTCGAAGGGTATCTCGACCGCGTCGCGCTCGGCGACGTAGTTGCCGTCCGCTTGGCGCCCAGGCCGCAGGCCGACGACCGCCTTGGTGCGCTGCGCCTCCAGCACCACGCCGAGCCGCCACGGCTGCAAGTCGTTGGGGATCTCGATGCCGCCGAGCGCCACGCCCCAGTCGCCGGCGACGTCGATCTTCTGCACCGGACCGCGCCAGCCCTTCTCGCGATCGAACGCCACCAGTCCGTCGATCAGCGCCTTGCGCGCCATGCGCTGCAGATTGGGGTCGAGCGTGGTGCGGACCGAAAGCCCGCCGTTGATCCGACCGTCGCCGACGCCGGCGCGATCGGCGCGGCCGTAGAGGCCGTCCTCGCCGAAGGTGGCAACGAGGGTGCGACGCACGTCCTCGGCGAAGTAGTCGGCGGCGTAGATCTGCGTGCCGAGCTGGCGGATGTTGACCTTGAGCGGAACGGCCTTGGCGGCCTTCGCCTGCTCGCCGGTGATGTAGCCGACCTCGGCCATCTGGTCGATGACCCAGTTGCGTCGAGTCGTTGCTTCCTTCACGTTGCGAAAGGGATGATACTTGCTGGGCGCCTTCGGCAAGGCCGCCATGTAGGCGGCTTCCTCGATTGTTAGCTCGCTCAGCTCCTTGCTGAAGTAGTTGAGCGCGGCGGCTGCCACGCCATAGGAGCCCATGCCAAGAAAGATCTCGTTGAGGTAGAGCTCGAGGATCTTGTCCTTGGAATAGGCACGCTCGATGCGGATGGAAAGGATCGCCTCTTTCAGCTTGCGCTCCAATTCCTGCTTGCTGTCCAGCAGGAAATTCTTTGCCACCTGTTGCGTTATGGTCGAGGCGCCCTCTGGCCGTCGCTTGCCGCCTTTGCCCATGAAATAGTTCAGGTAGGCGGTGGAGTTTCTCAGCACCGCGCGCGCCAGGCCGATGAAGTCGAGCCCGCCGTGCTCGTAGAAGCGTTTGTCCTCGGCGGAGAGGTAAGCGGCGATCACCAGTTTCGGGACGACGTTGATCGGCACGAAGATGCGGCGCTCGCGTGCATATTCGGCCATCAGGCTGCCGTCGTGCGCGTGGATGCGCGTCATCACCGGCGGCTCGTACCTTGCGAGGCTCTCGTAGTCGGGCAGATCGCGCGAGGCCATCCAGAAGAAATACCCAGCGACAGCCGACACCGCGAGGAACACGACCACCGCGGACGCGAAGCCGAAGCCGAGCAGACCCAACAGCCAGCTGCGCCGCCGCCGCTTTCTTCTGGGCGGCGGGGGCGGCGGGAGAATCGGCGCAGGTCTCATCGCGTCGGGTCCGGTCCTATCGCGCGCACGTGGTCAAGCCGGCCTGCCGCAGCAAGGGCTAGCGGAAAAACTCGCGCACCATAGCATGGAATGTGGCAGCAAGACGCCGGCATTTCCATTGCCAACAACGCGCGTTAACTCTCCCCACTTCATGGCGTCCGCGCGACCCGCCTGGCGAAATATTCGTCGACCGCCGCCGCGATCGACCGCGCGACCTGGCGCTGCCACTCCGGCGAGGCGAGCAGACGCGCGTCCTGCGGATTGCTCATGTAGCCGAGCTCGATCAGCACCGAGGGCGCCTGCGGCTGCTTTAGCACCTTGAACGCGGCCGAGCGGGCCGGGTCGCGCGCAAGCGTGATGGTGCGCTTCAAGTGCGACAGCAATCGCTGGCGGATGTCGATAGAAAAATTCGCCGTCTCGCGCCGCATGAGGTCGATCAGGATGCTCTTGACGTGGTCGAGCTCCTGCTCCGTGCCGCTCTCCGCACCGGCCAGGATGTCGGCCGCGTTCTCCTTGTCGGCGAGCAGCTGCGCCTCCCGGCTGGAGGCTTTCTCCGAGAGCGTGTAGACGGTCGCACCGCGCACGTTCTGCGCGAGTTCCGTCGCCCCGACCGTGTCCGCATGAATGGAGATGAACAAGCTCGGCCCCTTCTGACGCGCGATGGCGAGCCGGCGGTCGAGGGAGACGAACACGTCGGTGGAGCGCGTCATCAGCACCTCGTATCGTCCCTTGACGGCGAGGCTGGTGCGCAAGTGGCGGGCGACCGCAAGCACGACGTCCTTTTCGATCACGACCCCTTTGGCGGCGCCCGGATCGACCCCGCCGTGGCCGGCGTCGATGATGATCACCGGCTTGCTGTCGCTTCTGGGCGGGCCGGTGGCGTCCTCCTGATCGGTGGCGCGCGCCTCCTTGGTGCGGGGGGCAGGCGGGGGCAGCCTGGCGAGGAAGCTTGCCCGATCGGTCGGCACCAGGTCGATGTTGAGCCATCCGCCCCTTGCGCCCGGCCGGGGCGCCATCGCCGCCGCATGCACCCGCACGGGACCGCTGGTGTCGATCACGATGCGCGATTTGCCGGGCGCGAACAGCCCATAGCGATAGGCCTGGATGACCCCGCGCCCTCGCTGGCCCGCGTCTTTCGGCAGCCTGAAGCTCACATCGGGCATGTCGACGATGACGCGATAGGGATCGGCCAGGGTGAAGATCTGGTAGGGCGTCGCCCCTGACAAGGCGATGGCAAAGCGGGTGCGCTCCGCAT